>Ga0307517_10000950_pt1 | contig 49320 bp, 50 predicted proteins | sample 23_EM_MG_FD_194515 | JGI IMG/M metagenome (GOLD analysis project Ga0307517, IMG submission 194515) | Populus trichocarpa ectomycorrhiza microbial communities from riparian zone in the Pacific Northwest, United States - 23_EM | ecosystem: Host-associated > Plants > Roots > Unclassified | place... | reverse complement strand
TGGGTAATTTGATGGGTTCATTTTGAATTTGATCTCAATGTACCCACTGATCACATTGAGATCAAAGTGGTGAGTAAGTTTTAAAAGAACTCTCAATTTACCTGCTGGGCAAAGTGTGAGTAAATTGTTTAAAAACTCTCAAAAAACTCACAATTTACCTGCCAGGTATGACCCCCTCTGCCTCCAGTGTGTGCAATGAAGCAATCCCTACCATTACATGGCCTTCAAGAGTGGGGGACAAGGGTCCAGAACATTCACACTCCTCTCCCAACCCCACTGGGCATATGACCTGATTGTGGTTACCCAACCACCAGGCCAGTGATAAATCTGGGTGTTCATTCAGTCAGTCCTTGCATGAATTTGCTTTGTTGTGTAGCACGTCCTGTGACCCAGATGCGGGCATTGTTCAGACAACTTAATTTTCACGACATAAGGATCTGGGGCCTTATTATCCAGGGAATTACTTGATGTGTCAACTTTATTGCAGGCACACACACATTAGTTATGCCTGCTGTATCCACTCCAGCGGGAAAAGGAGACTATTGACCTTCAGTTGCGAAGCCCCACTTGGCGACATCATGGAATTCGCCTTATAACTGCTGGGCACCTGATGCAGTCAGTTTTGGATGGCCCAGACCCAAGCATCAAAAAACATGAAAAATACTTCTTTCTCACTTATTTGACCCTTATGGCAACTTATTGACATTATATTTACATTATATAATCCATGTCCAAATTAGGCACTTTGGATGGGTCTAAATGGCAGGGAATAATGTCAAATAAGCGGGATAAGTAAATAAGACAACAACCACTTTCCTGATGAACACAACAATTAAGTACAACAGGTAGCTGCTGTATTTACATTGGATTTAGGATACTAGAGCGAGCCAGTCATCAGTAAACATGGCAGACACTTTATTTCTCGCTTTTATGACCTTATTTCACATTTTTGTTGGTTATTTGTCATTATATAATCTCAAGGGTCTGAATGGCGGGGGAGCACCAAAAATAAGACCGAATAAGAGCAATAAACAAATAAGATGATGCCACCTTTACTGATGCGCAATCCTACACTGTGGGAAAGGTCAGCGCTGAAGCGCTGACAGTGGATTCTTTTGTACTGTGGGGATTTAGGCGCTAAAATGAGTCAGTACTGCAGGTTATTGAGAATGACTACCTTTCCCACAGTACTTGCAGACTCGTACTTGCCACGATGGACATTTGACATCAATGTACTTGTCCATGTCTGCATCGGCTTCTCTGAAATCCCCTGTCATCTTAAAACTCGGGCTCCGTTCAGTGCTGAATTGTGTTGTTTGACGTGATAGGCTAGTGTTGGCCGGACCAAGCATGATGGTCCCTCCCCTTCGTTTCTCATCATCTGGCCTCCAACCAGGAAAACAATCTGAGCCCATCCCACGGCTCCTGGGCGGAGCATGCAGGATTCTGGACCCGCGAAACGTCATTTGCGAGCTTCAACCAGCGTCGAGTGGCCAGGATGTGAAGGGCGAATCGAAATTCCGTGCCGCCCCGGACCGATCATGCACTGCCACGCCTGGTCATCATCGCTGTCAAAGTCAGTGGCACAGCAACTCTCTACCGTTTTCCGTCAGGTGAGCTTGGTAAGTGGTATGGGTGCAATTGCCGGGCGTTTTGCATCCGAGACGGACTCCTAGGGTCCAAGCGTCCCAACTTTACGAAACAAACAAATCAAAGGCACTAGCGGGGCCGTACACGTTGTTCAGCGATGCAGTCACTGAAATGATGAGGCATCACGAGGCTGAAGGTGAATTGAAGATGGGGCTAAACATGCAGGTTCGCGTGCTAATGTAATGGAGCGTGCGTTTATCAGCTGCGAGAACATCACTCTAGGCTGCTTTCAGAGTATTTACCACACGGCTTCGTGATCCCATACAACGCTGTAGCGAGGGCACTGCGAGCCACATCAACCCGGTCACTCGCAGATATCTTTTGAATTGGAGTTATATACCTATCCGCGGTGCGTGCTTGTTCATCCAAATCACAACGATGCAACGATCCTCCAGACCTTTGGCGTCTCCCCACATCACATCAATACGTATGTAACCTTTCGCCTCCCCACAACCTATTGGTTATCCCGACTCAATGGATGCAGAACTCCATGTGCTCCTGTGGCGCGCGGTTGCCCGACCACAGCCCGCCGTGCTAGTACTGGGGTAATTCTGCGGACACATTCGATGGAGACATCCGTCCCACTGACCATCGATCATCCCATGGTGCAGGAGACACGGGAAAGGGAGGGGTTAATTGTGTGACGTTCTTCGTTTGTTATATTTTGCCGTACACTTATCGTGGCTTCTGAAATTCCGGCGGGAATTTTAAATTTGTTGTAAAAGTTGTCCCGAATATTTGGAATGATCGAGAGGACGGCTGGAGATCCCCCGGTGTTCCACGGACGCCGAGGTGTTCACAGCCGGTGGGCGGGCTGGAACATCGTCCGGGGGAGGGAATGTTTAAGCGAATATCAAACAAACGCGAATGTGGGGTGTAATTGATAACGTGGGGGACGTATTTTGCACGTCGATCGAATTTCTTCTACGTCTTGGAAGATCTCGAGGAGAAAAAAGCGAGAGAGCACGGTAATATGCACAAAACAAACCATGGATAGCAGATGGGATATACAAGAAGTTCAATGAGATGTATGAGGCAGGTGTGGGGTGCGGCCGAAATGAGCGCAACGCCGGGTGAAATGGTTGCATGACAGGGCCCACCACGATCACTCTTGGAAATTTGGGTGCAAGGGGGAGAAGGAGGTGTCTGATACAGACCGTTCGGTCGGAACTTGAAGCTCTTGCACCGCCCTTTTGATTACAGAGGGTGTGTGCTCGTGCTCCCCGTCCAGTGGGGCAGAAGAAAAGGGGTTGCTTCGGCAAACCCGATAGTCTAGACCGGCTGTGATCATGCAAACGGCGATTACAACAGCGGGGGGGGGGGGCGGTCTAGTGATGTAATTCCCGGTCTGGGTTAGTGCGGGAAAAGAAAGGCGAATGGGACGCGCCATGTCGATGAGTGAGCACTGGACATGCTCTCTGTCAGGAAGGCCACGAAAGTCAGAGCTATAAACAATCTTAGCTTGCCAAGCGGAAGCGAAACACCATCCACTTAGTCACTCACGCGAACAGAGCAGCACTTTCCATGAAAGGTTCTGTGACACGCTGCGATAGGTAATCAACTCTGAGCGCCGAACTGGTTTTGCCGAAACACTTACGATAAGACCCGCATTTCCGGAATGAGAGACAGTTCTATGGGTGGTCAACGAACGCCACGCAATCAATGCTCGTAAGAATTCAGATGGAGCCAAGGATTGCGTGAAATCAAAGCGTGGCCGATTGTTTGCACAATATATGTTGTACTTGATCGGCCGGAAGCGTTGGTGTACGTACTAGACGCTCACATTTCAGCGCAGGAGGACCTACACGAGGGCGAGAGTGAAGCGCGCAGTGATGGGGAGTGATCCAGCGGTTGAGGTGATGTTGGAAAGCCCCGCCCCGTTGAGTGTGAGAAACCTCGTGTAGCATCAGGGCACCAGAAACTGTGTCACCGTGCATCGTGTCAGGGGGAATGGAGGGAGTTCGCGATGACGCGTGACCTACCGACTTGGAGGACAGGTATGCAGCTCTTCTGGTATACATGCTAGAATCGGTGCATCTTTCAGGGTGAATAATGGTGAATTCACGGGACTGCCTACAAGGATACAGTCCTCGATCGATCTGCACTTCAAACAAGGATGTTTTAGCCACAGACTTTGGTGCGTTTATTGTCGCAAAATCTAAGCCAATCGCGTGGCCGTCCATTGTGTAGAAGAAAGATTCAGACAAGAGTGGAAAGGTGAGCACTCAATACTGACGAAGATAACGTACGGGGCGGTTAGTGAGTATCTCAATCACATGCGGGGCATACGCACAACAGACACAACAAGGAAGCAATGAACACGACGCGATCTACAATGTAACTGGCCGAGAGAAACCCCTGCAGTGCGTGAACGTGCTGAGGGAAAATACCACGAGAAAAATGCCTTTGTGTGGGTGTGGTCATCAAGAGAACGGAACTGAATTGATGCCGTTACGGAACGGAACAGATTAAAGTGCGCGGGCTCGGGATGGCCGGCCGGCAATTTCAGCCTGGCTAAGAGACGAAGCGGAAAAGGCTCCTTCGCCTTCTACTAGCCCCGCCCCGCTCAGGAAGCCGAAGGTGTTGGAACATGCTTCTAGAAAGCATACTTGTGTCTCTTATCACCCGAGCCGGCAGCAGACACCTTTTGCCAGGAGAGATGGGATTAGAATTGCCGAACACTGAGCGCTGAACGTTGACGTTGATCCCACGTGTGCCAAGCTGGAGTAGGTCGGTAGCGGTTTCTATTCTGAATGGGTGAGTGTTCTAGGTCCTCGCTGGATATACCACGACTCCGCCCATGGGGATCTACATACTGGAAGCACGACAAATAGCTCGGAATGCAACGTGGTAGCCAACGTGCCGGAGTAGCGAAAGATCAGAAGGGATCGGAATCCGGAAAACGATAGGAGCGCGTTCCCGTTTACCAATATTGATGCACAACCAGGCAAAGAGAGGTAAGGCGAGTTGGACCTACGATTACCTACATGCAGGGTCCAATGCATCGAGCCACCCGACCAACCGGGCATGTATCGCGCCAATCCGCGTGTGGGACCATCAGACTCAATTCCCCCGGTCTTTGGTAGCCGACGCTCTTCTGCTTTATATAACTACCCATGCCTTGACCTCCCCCTCCTCTGTCAACGCCCTAGATCCACCTACTGGCCAACATGCCAGTCGCCATAGTATGTCCTATCACTCCCGCACCCACTCCTCATCTGACCCACTACCTTCCCAAAGGTTGGGCTTGCTGCCCAGCTGCCGTCGGGCTCAAATTCTGCCGGGAATCTGGACTACCGCACATTCTGGGATTTCTTGTCCCGTAAGCAGCAGGCGTTCGAGGATATTCCCCAAGAAAGACTGGAGGGCCTGTCGTAAGTCAAACTCCACCGTACGGCCCTTCCAGACCATTGACCGCCGTCCAGTGGTACATTCCCCAATCCCACTGGCTCCTTCCTCAAAGATGCACAACTTTTCGATAATGTCGAGTTTGGTGTTAGCGCAAAGGATGCCATTGCCATGACCGCCAGCTCTCGTCGGCTAATTGAACTATCATTCCTCGCACTCCTCGACTCTGGCATCGACTATCGGGGACGTAAAGTTGGCTCCTTCGCTGCTGGGACCAACGCGGAAGCTATTGCTCACGTGGGTCGGCTTCAAATCTCTTGTTTTGGTCTCACTCTAAGGGGGTCTGACATTCCTGTTGTGTTAGGACCATATCGACTACCGTAATATCGGGACAAGAGTTCACACGCTCGCAAATCGAATGGCCTACACTTTCGATGTGACAGGACCGTCCCTCTATCTTGACACCGCTTGCAGCTCTACCTTAACTGCAATGCACTTGGCGATACGCGCGATTGAGAGTAGGGATTGTGAGGCTGCCGTCGTCGGCGGATGTCAATACAACATGGAGTAGGCGCTGGATCAGATTTACCCGTTTTCCACCTTTTCACCCTAATGAATGTAGCATGTGGGATTGGTTCATCTACTCAAACAACGGAATCCTTACCCCGGACCGATGCAAACCCTTTGACTCCACCGCGGATGGGTACGTCGCCAATTCTACTGCTCGCTTCACCTTGTTTTTAACCCCTACCGTTGCCAGCTTCGTGCGGGGCGAAGGGGCGGTTGCCATTGTCATCAAACCCCTCGAGGCAGCCCTGGCCGACAATGACCACATTTATGCCGTTGTAAGATTCAGCTCACCGTCTCGCTCGCCCCTCCCTTATCGCAGCCGTGGCAGGTTTTGGGCACCGCTATCAACAACAGCGGGTCCGACGTGACACCTTCCAAGCCCTCTGGGAAGCTGCAACAACAATGCATTCGCGATGCCTTTCTGAATGCCGGGAGGGATCCTCGTGAAGTCGATTATGTGGAACTTCACGCAACTGGTACGTTGTTTCCGACAGACCTCATTATATTGCTCCTCTTGACCCGGCACCTGCAACACTAGGCACGATGGTTGGAGATCCGATTGAAGCGAACGCTGTCGGAGAAATGTTTCGTCGGGACGACGATCTTATCATTGGGAGTGTTAAGGGAAATCTTGGGTATGTTCCTCTCATCTGCAGAAAAATTCGTGGGGTTATTTCCCTGATTGCCTGTCGGTTCCATAGGCACCTCGAGGCTGCGGCGTTTTTTGCATCTCTCCTGAAGGTTTGCCTGATCTTCGAGAAGAGGGAAATCCCGCCGAACGCGAACCTGCGTGTTCCCAACCCCAAGATTGCTTGGGATAAATATCGCCTGATGGTGCCCACAGATTTAGTCCCGCTAGACGCACGGTCCGACACAGGAAGGTCGTTGATATCTCTGGCTAGCTCAGGGATAGGCGGCTCAAATGGACATGCTGTCTTGGAACAACCTCCTAAGCCAGCCTATTCTGACATCAGAATTAAACCAAATCAGCCGGTGGTGTTCATCGTTGGAGGCTTGTCTCCCAGGGCCACTTCAGAAATTGCAACGGCACTCATCGATCTTCTCAAGAGTAATCCGTCATCGGAGGTTCTCTCCCAGGCCGTCGTACATGCTCGCCGCGCGAGGCAGATGCCCTTTAGGACCCACTTCCTTTACACCCCGGGTACCGCTATTGTCGTTCCCAATCCTGCGCTTGTTCCAAAGGCACAGCCTCCCATCGCCTTCGTCTTCACCGGACAGGGCCCCCAGCACTTACGAATGGGCCAGTCCTTATTCGTCACCTCCGAGGTCTTCAGGAACACTATTCTCGAACTTGATCAAATTTACGAGAATGTCACCGGTCGTTCATTAATCAAGACCACTGGTCTCTTTGACGGTTCTCTGCCTTCATCACTTCCTGCCGTATGGTCAGTCGAACACACCCTTCCAGCGCTTTGCATGGTGCAGATCGCTCTCTTCGACTTGTTGGCTAGCGTTGGTGTTAAGCCAAATATCCTCGTCGGTCACTCTGCGGGAGAAACCGCAATGCTGTACGCTTCCGGAGCAGGATCAAAGGGGATGGCACTCGAGGTCGCTATCGCCCGTTCGAAAGCTATGAGGATGACGGAACCCCTTGGAGCTGGCATGGCCGCGCTTGGATGTGGATACGAGGATGCCGTCAAGATCGTGGCTCGTGTAACTGGGAAATCCGACGGAGTCTTAGAAATCGCATGCCATAACTCCCTGGAGGCAATTGTCATCTCTGGCTCCATACAGCTAGTCCAGAGAGCCATCGATGTCGCTCAGGCAGAGGGATTCTTCGCCAGACAAGTTCAGACACTCACACCATCTCACAGTTCTCTCATGGACCACTGTTACGAGACCTACCTTGATGGAGTTCGGAAGGTCTTCAGTCGTTATCCAGGATCGCACGTGCCTGTCACCCCCTGCTATTCAACCGTCGCTGATCACGCAGAGTTCATTCACGAATTCACTCCAGAGTACATGTGGAGTAATATCCGACGACCTGTCCACTTTCATCAAGCCATTTCCGCGATGTTACGAGATATCCCTGACGCTGCGTTTGTCGAGATATCTCCGCACCCTGCGTTGTCCCCCTATGTTTCAAGCGTCGGCGTCTCGCCGAGTGCAATGATCTGCCCTATGCGTCGGCCAGCCAAGAATTCTTCCACTCCCGTCGAACTCACCACGTTCTACTCTTCCCTTGGAGCCCTTGTCACACTGGGCGTCAATTCAATCGATTTGACGACGCTTTACGGCCGGGCGAGCCGTGACCCCGCCTACGACATCCCTTATCCTTTCACCCGTCGGGCGTTCCCGTTACGAGTTGATGGTCCTCGCGAGGCCGCCCCCACCGAGGCCGGGTGCTCGTTGTTGCTGAAGATGAATGCGAAGACCTTCCCCGATCTTGCGGAACATGTGATTAACGGAGAACCTATTGTGCCGGCTGCTGCCTTCATCGATATGGTGTGTGACATATGTCTCATTTGCTTCCCTCAGGGTCAATTTCCTGTTGGAAATCTTAATCCTTTTTCGTTCACGCTCACGGTTCCTTTCCCCTTAGGTGTTGCAAACTGGCGCGCGGTTGGTTTGGGACATAGAATTCGGAAAGGTTCTGTCTCTGACGTCAGAGGTGCCATCGGACGTTCGTCTGGAGTATCGAGGGTGCAAGTGGGCCATCAAGACATCTCAAGTAAATGCGATTGCTAAGACTTATGATGACCGAGTCCACTCGTCTGGATCATCAAGCCAGAACATCGTGGCACCCTTGCCTAAGGTGGATGTTCGACGGACATTGGCTAACTTCCCGCTGATTGACACTCACGGTGATTAACCCACAATGCTTATGTGTATGAGCGCAGCTAACACATCCCTCAGACTTTTACGACTTGATCGAACGGTTTGCCGCGTTTGGTCCCCAATTCCAGAGGTTGAAGAAACTCCGTGGAACTGCTCACGAGGGAATGGCCGTCATTTCGATTCCACCTGCTCGGTTAGTATAGATCACTTCTCCTCGTTCTTGGCTAAACCGTTTTCGAACTTCGATCCGTAGTGCTTCCGACTACGTCTTCAATCCGGTCCTGTTGGATGCTTGTTTCCACTATGCCTTGCACCCCACTATCGCGCAAGCAACCGACGACAGATCCATCTTTTTGCCTTCGAAACTCCGCAAGTTCGCGTTCTACGCAGCTCCAAAGCCGGGGAGCCTCGTTTATTCTCACTATGTGTTACGGGAGTGGACTCCTGGTAGGCAAATTCTGCTTCAAGTACGCCATGAACTTAATAGGTCCATAGATACTCGGGTCTACAATTTTACCGTCTACGACGACACCGGATCTGCGCTGATCGCCATGACCGGATTTGAGTTGAAGAGGAACTCAACTTCGTCTCTTCCTGGGGTTGAACGTCGGTACGAGGTTGCCTTGCAACCCATCGTGACTTCTACCGTTCTCCCCCGATGCGCGACTCGATGGCACAGGCCAAACAAGGAGACAACAGATTTGGTTTTGACCATCGCCGATCATGAGGCTCAACTCCTCCTCCGCCGGTCGCTTGATCGCGGGGTGGTTGCTGGCGATGATCTCAACCGTCAACGTTATTATCAATTCGCGAAGGATGCTACCACGAGGCGCCTCCCGCGTCTCCCCTCTCCTTCCGTGGTGGAAGATATCAAGACGAAATGGCCCATCTATTTCCAGGTCGCTGATCGGTTGAGCCACGTCCTCCATGAAGTGTTCGAGACCTCTACGGTCAGTATTTAAATCGAGGCATCACGAAAAATTTCTCATTTGTAATACCCCAGGCGACTGTTCAAGCCCTATTCTCCGACGATATCTTGAACAAGTTCTACAGTGGAGATGGATTCTTCGGACCTATTTGCGAGGCCGCCGCGAAAGCTTTCGATCAGACCATCACCGCGTTTGCCGACTCAGGAAAGAAGGTCCTTCGTGTTCTTGAGGTTGGGGCTGGTATATTTTTTACTTGGACTCACGGAATAACCGGAAGAGCGCAGTCTGATGCTTCTACAGGTACCGGTCTTCTAACTCGTTCTATCTGCGGTGTGTTGGAAAACCGTGATGACGTGATCGTCGAGTATGTTGTGAGCGATGTGTCGTTCGCTCTCGCAAATGCCACAGTCAAGTCGCTGCCGTATCTCCGTGCCTCCCCGAAAGCCTACGACTTGTGCCGTCCCCCCGAGGAACAAGGTCTATCCCCGTGTTCATTCGATATAGTCGTGGGACTCCATGTTATTCATGCCGCCCCTGAAGTCGAGAGTGTTCTCGAATCGCTTCATCAGGTTCTTATCCCCGGTGGTTCCCTCCTTGTGGTGGAATTGGACGGGAGCGATTGGAAACACACGCCTGGCTCCCTCTGGACCGATATGGTCTTCGGTGGATTCTCGGAGTGGTTCGGTTACACGGACGGAAGGAATCATCCATCAATCTCTCCGGGCGGTTGGGAGCGTCTCGTCGGATCAGTAGGCTTTGTCGACTTCCAACCTTCGACCGAGATCGGAGGCGGATGGGAATTTCTATTCATCGCACAGAAGTCTCCTGCAGAAGAGTCATCCTTCGGCGTCACTATTCCGGATCACCGCTTTCTCACCTACACATTTGGCAAGGAGATGGAGCTACAGGAGCAGATCAAGAGCTTCGGCTTCAACAGGGACATTTCGCTTTGGATTCTTGTTACCGACGGAATCGATGGGGACGCTGCACAGGGTCTCATCAAGAGCCTGTCCCGCGAATGTACCAATTGGGGCGTTCATCTCGGGATTTTCGACAGCGAAACCGACGAATCATGTCGAGTGGACTGGATACTGACATACCGAGATTGTTTGGCCTACGACACCATCGTTCATTTCGGGAAGGACGGTATGGCTCGCGTCCCCAGGGTCCTGCCATCTGTTCCACCCTCCCGTTCCAACAAGTTCGATCCGGGTAACAGTGATTGGAGGTCTGCCTCATTCGGCTTGGTACAGAGCCATCTCCCATCCCTCGGGGACCAACAAATCTTGGTCAACATTCGTTACTGGTCAGAGTCCGTCTCCTCATACCGTGGATTCTCGGGGACAATCGCTCAGAGCAAATACTTCACGTTCAAGCCCGGTCAGAGGGTTGTTGGACTCGCCCGTCACCAGGAAGTGTCCAACAGGGTCATTTGCTCCGCTGGTTCTGTGATGGCTTTAGATACTGACGACGAGGCCGACGTTTTCACGGAGTACGCCCTCACGAGCGCAATCGCTACCCTGGTTCTGGGCCCTGCACGAACTGCGGGTGGAACCCCGGAAATGCCACCCCTCAAGGTCTTGCTCGCAGATGGCGATGCTGTCACAAGCAAACTGGGGAGATTTTGCTCCACCATTCCCTCCCTCATCCAGACTCGGACGAGCGTTGTCGATGATGATGAGAGGTTCGATCTTGTCCTCACCAGCTCCAAAGAACTCGCGGGGCGACCAGAAATTGGACTATGGCGTGGGCCTATCTTCGTTTGGGACGACGTGTTATGCCAGATGACTTCCAGGGATTCCTGGGTGCTTGGGCATCTGGTTAAGACGTCCCTTCGTCTTGCCAAAGTCGATCGCTCGATCTCCGAATCCCCGGTCATCAGCCCGAGAACTCTCTCCCGGTTCATGATTCCGCTCCCGCTGGATCAGAAGAAGACCCCCTTGTTCAGCCCCTCGAAGGCGTACCTACTGGTCGGCGGAATGAGCGACCTCGGGGTCCATTTCGCGTTGTGGATGCACCAAGTAAGCGATTTCCTTACACTCCAGGCCGCGGAATCTTAGCTCAAGCCCTTCTCAGCGTGGTGCGAAGAAAATCATTTTGACCTCTCGCCGTGGCCGGAAGTTCCTTGATACCGACGCACTTGAAGTTACGAGGCTCAAGGTTGCGTACATGGAGCGATGCAGCGACCTCTCCCTCCAATTTGAAGCCTGCGATGCTACTTCTGTACTTGGAATGCGACGACTCATTGACGGTGTCAGGGAACCGTTGGGAGGATGCTTCCTGATGACCCTCGTTCTCTCAGACGGTCTCTTCATAAGCCAAACCGAAGACAGCATCCGTCGTGTGGTCGATGCCAAGTGGGACTCACTTAAGACGTTGGACGCGATTGCCCCGATCCAGACCCTCGACTTTTGCGTCTCCTTCTCTTCGGTCAGCGCTTTGATTGGAAACCTTGGCCAGTCGAGTTACGCCATGGCGAACACGATTGTCGACGGGTACTTGGCACGCCACAAGAACGCCTTCTCGGTATCTGTCCCCTCCATTTCACACCTCGGCTATTTTGCTCGTTATCAAGGGGCGCGTGAGAGTACCATCAAGTCGACGATGCTTAGTCCAGATGGTAAGTTGCTCACTGCCGTCTGAAACCTTGAGCTTAACACGACCAACAGACCTGTGTGCTTACCTCGAGGACGGCTTGCTCAAGCTCTACTCTGGTGTTCGCGCTCCATATTACATTCCTGACATGCCTTGGAACCAGATGCACAAAGAACTCGGTCTGGCCTCCGACACTATTCACCTGATCACCAGGGAAGAGACCACTAACGCTATTCGCGAGGGCGACGAGTCGAATGTCTTCGATACGGTCTTGAACCTGTTGGACTTATCGACATCCGATCTCTCTCCTGAAGTCCCCTTCACCTCCTACGGTATGGATTCGTTGGCCGCCACGCGTATCTCTGAGGCTCTCCGCCCCTACATCAGGGTCTCTCAGATGCAGCTCTTGGGTGGGATGACCTGGAACCATCTGGAGGCGAAGATGCGAGAGGCTGGGACTGTTACGGACTGTGCCCCTACGGCCAACCTGGCAAACCCTCTTGTCAAGATGGTCGAAAGGTATTCCAAGAACTTTGAAAACCACATCCCATCATCGCCACCCCCCATGGAAGACATCATCGTAATCACTGGCACGAGCGGTTCAATCGGATCGAGCATTCTGGTTGATTGCCTGAAGTGTCCGAATGTCAAACACGTTTACGCGTTGAACCGGCCATCTGCGGACCCAGTGAAAGCACAGAAGGAGGCCCTTGCGAAGCGCGGATTCGATCCTTCCCTTGTGGACACACCCAAGCTGACACTCTTGAACGCTGACCTTGCCGCTGGTGACCTCGGGGTTGGAGAATTACTCCTGGAGGAGCTCCGTACCACGGTTACGCACATTATCCATGCTGGCTGGCTCATCAATTGGTCGTTTGACTTGTCTCGGTTCGAACCTTTGATCAGGGGTACAAGAAACCTGATCGACTTGGCATTGTCGTCTCCTCTCCCGACTCCACCCCGCATCATTTTTATCAGTTCAGTCGCCGTCCTCCGTGGTTGTGAGTATCTCTTAACGGTATCAATTCCTGCCTTTAACTTATTCTTTTGGTTCAGCTGTTCAAAGCGACGGACTGTGTGCCGAGGAATTTGTAGGGCCGGAACTTGCTCTGGGTGACGGTTACAGCGAGTCAAAATGGGTAGCCGAACGTCTCCTCCAACTTGCCGCTGCACAGACAAGTCTCCGTCCCATCGTCGCCCGAGTAGATCAGGTGTCCGGTTCGAGCAACGGTTACTGGAAGACGAGGGAGTGGTTCCCATCTCTTGTTCAATCCGCGGCCATCCTCAACTGCCTTCCGGATTCCCCAACTGTACGTGGTTCCTGCCTTGATGTGTTGGCGACACGCTGACCGTTATCATTCAGGATGCCAGTTGGGTTCCCTTGGAGGTCGTCGGTTCGGTCATCGCTGAGATCCGCGACACGTCGTCGAGCATCGTCCACATCGCACATCCAAATCCGGTTTCATGGCGACACATCTTCAGTAGAGTCGCCCAGACCCTCGGCGTCCCCATCGTTCCGTTCCACGATTGGCTAACCCGATTAGAAACTCTTACCACATCCTCCAAGGGTAAAGAGACTGCAGCAATCGCCCTCCTGGAGACCTACCGCACGGTGGACCCTTTTGCCACGAGAATCACGCCTCGCATGTCTAACGAAAATGCGTTACGTGAATCACCCGCACTTGCCGCCGCTCAACCTCTGACGGAGAAAGACATCGATTCTTGGCTTTCATACTGGAAGAGTGTTTCGTTCATTTCATTCTGATTTATGTGCTCCTTTTTCCTTCCTCCCACGATCCTCTTCCTCCCGCAACCCAACGACGTTTCCGCAAGACCCCATACGATAACGCCTAGTCACGCACTCCATGGGCTGTATAATTAACACCATCATCTTTTTCTACCTCTTTTTTTTCTTCTGTATAATCAAGGATCTTTGCCTCACGAATTAGGTGGCTGTCCGTAAGGTTAGAACAATGTACACACACATATAGACGAATATCTGAGGGCTTTTAAGGAAGGTGCGGGGACCCCGGCCGCTCTGTTGGGCCGCGGGCAGCGTGAATCTCGGCAACCAGCACCCTTCTACGATGTTTAGAGATATTTCTAACCTTCCGGACAGTCACCCAATGGGCGACTGTCGTAAGGCTACAACGTGTACACACAAGTATAGACAAATATCGAGAGCCTTTTAAGGGAACTGTCAGGACCCCGTCCATTGCGTCGGGCCATGTATATTGTCTCCAAACCGCGCATCTGGAGTCCCAGCGCTACTGTCGTTTCGCTCGAAAACCGGCCGGCCCTCCAAGTTACGGGCTCTGGAAAGACTGTGGTATCATCTACTCCAACGTACTGGACGCTGGCGTTTACCTCGACGCATGATTGTCCAGTCCCACTAGTGCACGCGAGGTGGAAGTTCTCAGAAATTGAGGAATAAACCTCGCTTAATGGAACCCTTCTACGACGGATATTTATATCCCTAGTCTTACGGACAGTCACCCAGGTACCCAATGATCAACTTTGTTTGAACACGAGTACAGACTAGGCAATAACGCTGATAAGACCAGGCGCCCATACCACTCGCATGCTATCTAGTGGCGTTACATATGAAAAGCATGCATGAATCCAAACACTAGCCAAACCCAAGACATTTGATGGTTCTGGCCGCGAGCCGAATTGGAGGAAGTCGCAGTGGGCTGCGGAGGAGGATCAGAAGGTGAAGCTGTGATCACGGGTGTTGTTGAAAAAGGTGAAGAGGTGACACTGAGTGGCGTGGAAGTGGCCGTCCTAGAAGGGAGCTTTGGGCTAGTGCTGGAGCTGGAACTATCACCTCCTTGAACCACAAACGGACTGACGACCTCTATGATGCTTGTGGTCTCGGTTAGTATATTGTCCGAGGCGACGAGTTGGCAGTTCGCTTGACTCCCGGCTATGGCGCAAGAGTAGGAAAATGCAGGACCTCCGGGAATTGATCCTTGGAGGATGGCATCCGATGGACCTTCGACGAGGGTGGCTGGGGTACAACCGATGTTAGGCTGCCGAATTGCAACCAGTGCGTATTCTTCGGTTTCTCACCTGTGAACTGAACGTTTGGATCTGTGAATGTCCCGGTGGGCATTCCAGGACCAATCACCCACGACGTTCTCCCATCACCATCCGTCCCGAGCTGTTGGACGCTCAGCGGCTGTTCGTCTGCTCCGGGGATATACAGAGTGGTTTCAGCGGAGACACCTAGCGAGGGTGATTGCCGTGAAGGTCACTTCCGGATCATTCACCCGAGGGAGAAAGACGCGGCGTACGGGTGAAAAGGAAGAATAGGACCCCGAGGGTGAAAGTGAACATGTGGGTTCCGGGAGAGGGAAAAGAACAGGGTTGAGGGTGGCGTTCTGATGAAAAAGATTCGATGTATTTAGCACACTAGAGATGCGCTATGGAGGCTGGTGTATATGTAGGGTGCCCTTTCGTACGCGAAGTGGACAGAGGTAGTGACGAGGTTGGCCACTTGAGTGTCCTGTATTCACGGATTACAGACTGAAGGACTTTGTTGCTCTTTCATCGAGAACTAAGAGAGGGCGAGGTCAGCACAAGTTGGGACGGCGGGTGCTTGGTGAAACTGAAGGATCAGAAAGAAAGGCAATATAAGGTTGTCCTCTAGCCCCAGCAAGGGGGTCGGTACAGGTCTGAGACAAAATCATCCCAAGAAAGAAGAACAAAGAGGACTGGGACTCACGTTGCTTCTGTGGACGGAAGAGACAAGGAAAAAAAAACTCGGTGATCCGATCGAAGCTGGACGGCCACCACGGTGCCGCTCGAGTGGCGGTTGCGATGATCCTCTGGCGTCAGCCACCGTGCGATACTACGCGTCACTCCCTCCCTATTTCCCGACCACGACGATAATCCACAATCCACAATGTCCAACGACTACGATTACCTCTTTAAACTCCTCCTCATCGGTGATTCTGGAGTAGGAAAGGTACGTCTCGCAAGCCACAGGTGTGGCTGATAAATTAAGGCCTCCAAATTTAGTCGTGCCTGCTCCTGAGGTTCGCCGAGGACTCCTACACGGAAAGCTACCTCAGCACGATAGGAGTCGACTTTAAGATTCGCACCATTGACGTCGACGGCAAGACAATCAAGCTCCAAATCGTGCGCCCCTTTCTTGGAATCATTCCATAAATATACTAATACACCAGACGCCCCACCGCCAGTGGGATACAGCAGGTTCGTACAAGTGAACCGAATAGTGTAGCGCTCACTCAAACTTTCTGGCAGGTCAAGAACGCTTCCGTACAATCACTGCGGCTTACTATCGAGGTGCCCATGGGATCGTAGTTGTATACGATGTTACGGACAGCGGTGCGCGTCTCGTGTTCGTGCATTCACTGAAACTCACGTTCCTTGCCAATAGAATCGTTTGAAAACGTGAGGATGTGGTTGAAAGAGATCGAACGTTACGCGGCGGACTACGTCGAGAAACTCCTGATTGGTAATAAATCTGACCTCGTAGCCAAGAAAGTTGTGGAATATAGCATCGCTAAGGTATACCCCTCGCCGACCCGCCGCTGTTGCTTACCTGACCGAGTCCTCGCGTTTTCGAAAACAGGAATTCGCCGACTCTCTCAACATCCCCTTCCTGGAAACATCCGCCAAGGATTCCACGAACGTCGATGAGATGTTTTACACGATGACAAGGCTAATCCAGGAACAGTACGTCACTCTCGCCCTCCTCATGGATCACGACTGATCAGGCCTATAGCGCTGATAAACACGGAACGCACGCTGGGGAAAAGGCCGGTGTACCTTCTGGCACGACTCTGACTCGGGAGTCTCCAGAGCAGGAGAGCTCTGGTGGCTGTTGTTAATGCCTGGTGCATCTCTCGAATTACTTTGCAGACTTACCTCGTTTACCCAGTCTTGTCATGTATCTTATCGCTTTCTACATGGGACATGCTTGTATGTCCGTCCACAACGAAATGGTTGGAAGCACTATGGGCAAGTGATAATCACCGTTGTACTTGTGTCCGGAGGGAGGGTCGTCGGCGCCCAACGGAAGCATTGCGCGCACGCTTAGTTGGAGGACTGCCTTTGGGGTATCAGAGGCATCGGCCAGTCCCCCTCACCAGGAAGACACTTCTGACGTGTGGGTCTTGTCTTGCGTTGGTGTACTCTGACCACCAATTCCTCACGGTTATTGGAATCGGCTGCTCCTTACAACTGTTTGCGTCCTGATGGATCGTTTTCCACAGAATGTAGTAGCCCCAGTTTGTTGTTGTGCCGGCTGGTTCGTACATTGGCCCCAAGCAGGCCGGGAGTTCAGTTTTCCCATTCCGGTCGCCAGCAACTCGTGATTCACGCCAGGGATATGTCGTCGATATTCCCGCGAGTGGCCCGATGATGAGTACGAGTTATGCCCAGGGGACCCGGCCCAGGAATTGTGCGTCGCGCCGAGATGCCGAGCCCCAATACAGTACAATCAAAAGGCAAACAGCTGTAGCGTACATTCCCGTGTAAGTATGAATCTTGCGTGCCCATTGGCTGTGGTTGACGGCTGTTTCCGCTCATGGGGGCTGGAAATATTAGGCACGGGACGAACGTTCGTCCACTCTACGTGGTCATCGATCATCGGTGAACCTCACAAGACTATCAGGCGAATATCGGAGAGCGTGGGGAAGAGCTGAGTTCCCTCTGTTGCTTGATTCGAAACCCGCGGGGCCTTTGGCTTTGTGCCTTGATCTTGCGCGAATTTGAAATCGCTATTACTCACGACCCACTGATAGTGTGGTTTCAATGGGTGACACGGGGGCATATGCTCCCAATGGTTCAGTAATAACTGGATGACTACTTATCTCGTCCGCAGTAGCTGCAATAATCGCCAAGGAGGGTTGGGCGTCGAAAGACTGCTCTGTCCGCTTCCTCCCTCCCCCCCCCCCCTGGTCGTGGGCGATGCTGTTGCTCTTTGGATAAATCAATCTTGACTGTGATTAGGAATTGAGTATGCCACAGGGGCATCCGGGACTTCCCGGCGATCAAGCTCAGAAGTCGTGATGTGATCTTGATGACGAGTCGGTTCGGCTCGGCAACGGCAACGGTAATCCGGTCCCACTCGGTCACCTCCGTTTGTCATCCCGTCCTACCTCCCTATCTTGCTTCTCCAGGAAATTGGGGATTAATACTTATTCAAATCAGAGTCTGAATGGGGCCCAGTACAAGAGTTGAACGCGACCCCCACGTCCTCCTGCCTTGACCCCTGACCCCTCCTCCCTCCATGCACTCACCCTCTCACTCCACGGTGGAAGGGCCGTCACGTCCCAGAGACTCTCCCGGGGTAGCGTCTCACGATGTATCCGAACCTACCCTTCCTGTTGAATTCTCGCTCGAGAGGACGATGCGCGAAACGCTCAAACAGTTGGTGCTTAACTGCCCGTCCATCTGTCCAGTGATTCACCACCCCCTAGGCTGGAAGGCTCGGGCATCACTCCTAGGACCCTCGGAGTCTACTTCAAGGACCTGCGCGTGGTTGGAACAGGTGCCACCACCTCCTTTCAAAACACAGTGGGCGCTACGTTGAACCCAAAGGCCGTTTACGATAATATCCGTCGCACTCTACGACCCGAAACACGCGACATTCTTTCTGCGTTTAATGGTGTCATCAGACCGAGCGAGATGCTTCGTAAGTTTCCCTTCTGCAACTTCACTGTTCCGGATTGAATGGGAACTTTATGCGCACCACAGTCGTCCTTGGCAGCCCTGGATCGGGGTGCACTACATTCCTCAAGATGCTTGCCAACCATCGCGAGACTTATCATGACGTACAGGGTGAAGTTTACTACGACTCCCTCACCCCAGACGAGATGAAGGCACACTTTCGTGGTGACCTGCAGGTCCGTTCCTTGATTCCGACTCCATCTCCCCACGTCTAATATCTTCGATCCATAGTTCATTCCTGAAGATGATATCCATTTCCCCACACTCACCGTAGAAGAAACACTCCGATTCGCCGCAAAGACCCGTACCCCTCACGCTCGCATCGCTGGTATGTCCAGGAAGGACCACATCGACCACATTACGAACACCTTAACGACTGTCCTCGGCCTGAACCACTGTCGAACAACCAGGATCGGCGACGCAACCATCCGTGGTGTATCTGGTGGCGAGAAGAAGCGGGTGTCTATTGCAGAGGCTATCGCCTGCCGTAGTCTGATCTATTGCTGGGATAAGTGGGTTGAACCCTCTTCTTCTTTTCTCAGCGTCTGATGGGGTTCACAGTGCCACTCGTGGGTTGGATTCTTCAACGGCTTTGGAGTTTGTTACTGCTATCCGCACTTGCACGGACATCCGAGGCGTTGCTGCTGCCTTCACTGCCTATCAAGCTTCGGAGAGTGTGTGCAAACTCTTCGATAAGATTTGCCTCATCTACGAAGGTCGCATGGTTTACTTCGGTCCTTCGAATCTAGCTCGCCAGTACTTCGTCGATCTCGGATTCGAACCCGCAAACCGTCAGACTACCCCTGACTTCCTGGTCGCTGTCACAGACCCCAATGCTCGTAATGTCCGGAAAGGGTTCGAAAATCGGGCACCTCGAACCGCAGACGATTTCGCCAGGAGATTCCTTGAAAGTGACGTCGCCACGATCAACGAACAAGATATGGATTCGTACCGGAAAGATTTCGTCGGAAAGGGCGATTTGGCCAAAGCTTACTCGCGGCAAGCAAAGGAGGAACATGCCAATACTGCGAGAAAGGGGAGCCCCTATATTGTTTCACTCCCGATGCAAACGTGGGCAGTTATTGTTCGACGCTTCCAGATCCTGAAGGGCAGCATAGCGCCACAAGTCGCACAGATTCTGTGAGTTCATCTTCCCTCCCAGTCAAGCCCGCTTTATTGAGTATCTCCAGCTCCTTCTTGATCATGTCAGTGATCATTGGGTCTGTATTCGTGAGGCTTCCGGACAGCACATCGGCGTTCTTCTCTCGCGGAGGCATACTTTTCTTAGCTGTCCTGTTCACCGCCTTGATTCCACTTGCCGAGATCCCAACCTTATATGGGCAACGGCCCATCGTGCTCCGGCACAAAAAAGCCGCAATGTACCACCCGTTCATCGAAGCCTTCGCCATGACGATCGCGGACATCCCGATTACCCTCGTCACCCTCACCATCTACTGTGTTGTACTATATTTCGTGGTTGGGCTACAAGCTTCCGCCGGTCAATTCTTGTGCATAACTTCCATCCGTCCCTTATTCACATCGACTAATCCATCCTACAGTATCTTCTACCTGTTCGTTATTGTGATGTCCCTCGTGATGAAGGCGTATTTCAGGACCATCGCCTCCGTCTTTTCGGACCCTGCCCCAGCGCAGGCTGTAGCTGGCGTTACGCTTCTGCTCCTTGTCCTCTACACCGGATACCAGATTCCAGTACCGGAGATGATAGGTGCTTTACGATGGCTCATATACATCAACGTGAGATCTCTCCCTCACCGTTGCAAGTTGATGTTATTCACATGTCATACATAGCCTATCAGATACGCGTACGAATCGGTCCTGACGAACGAATTTCATACCTTGCGAGGTATCTGCTCGTCTCTTGTTCCCTCTGGTCCCGGATATGAGGGGATTTCCATCCAGAATCAGGCTTGTCCCGTCGCTGGGGCAATCCCAGGCGAACCCTACGTCGATGGTAACCGATACGTCAACCTGTCGTTCGAGTATTCCTACAGCCACACGTGGAGGAACTTTGGCATTCTTGTCGGATTTGGCATCTTCTTCCTCATCACTTACCTCGCCTTTACTGAGATGAACTCCGATGCGGCCGAGTTTCGTTCTGTTACACAGTTCAAGCGAGGCGCAAAGAGGAGAGTCGCCGCCCCCCCACGAGATGTGGAGAGCAGTAGTGGAGGTGGAGGCGATGCTGCCGCTTCCACCCAGGCAGAGGAAAAGAGTGAACAGCTTACGAAGGAGGTGGACACCTCGTTGAAAGAATCCCTGAAGACGACGGATACTATGTCCTGGGCACACCTTACCTACCACGTTTCCGTCGGTGGGGAGAACAGACGTTTGTTGAGCGACATAACTGGTTGGGTCGTTCCTGGAAAGCTGACTGCCCTAATGGGGGAATCCGGTGCCGGAAAGGTCAGTCCCTCATTACTGTGTGCTTCGCTTCTCGTTCGCTCACTCCGGTGGGGGGTCCCAGACCACTTTGCTCAACGTGCTCGCTCACAGGGCCGATGTCGGAGTGATCACAGGGGATCAATTCGTCAATGGCCAGGCGTTACCTGCGGATTTCCAAGCCCAAACTGGGTACTGTCAACAGATGGATACTCACGAGCCAACTTCGACCGTGCGAGAGGCTGTTCTTTTTTCCGCTGTCCTGCGACAACCGCAATCTGTGCCGATGGAAGAAAAACAGACCTAGTACGTACCCGAGCTTCAATTGGTGGCTGATTCGTTACTGAGATGGAGTGCACAGCGTTGACAAATGCCTGGTGATGTGCGGATTGCAGGCCTTCACGGGAGCCATCGTCGGTTCCCTTGGCGTTGAACAGAAGAAGCGCTTGACTATTGCGGTCGAGTTAGCTGCCAAGGTCCGTTCTGTATTCAACAAGTATCACTTCATCCTCTGATCCACGCCCATCCCCAGCCGAAGCTCCTGTTGTTCTTGGACGAGCCAACCTCTGGTTTAGACTCACAGAGTGCTTGGGCCATCGTAGCGTTCCTTCGTACCCTCGCCGAAGTTGGACAAGCTATTCTTTGCACCATTCATCAACCGTCTGCGGAACTCTTTCAATCCTTCGACCGTATCCTGCTTTTGCAGAGGGGGGGCGAAACTGTCTACTTTGGTGATTTGGGACACAATGCGACGACACTGATCAAATACTTCGAGAGAAATGGATCTCGGCCTTGCGCTCCAGGAGAGAACCCGTGAGTAAAGTCTCGTCGACAGGTGTTTCCCTGTGCTGATATCGTACGCCAAGTGCTGAATTTATGCTCGATGTTATCGGAGCCGGCGCGGCGGCGACGTCCGATCGGGACTGGCACAATGATGTGTGGAAGAAATCGCCTGAGGCCGAATCCGTCCTAGAAGAGCTCGACCGCATCCACGATGAGGGCAGGAATCGCCCACCTGTCGAAGAAGAACTTCGCTCGGAATACTCCACCTCCTGGCTCCACCAGACCCGAATTCTGATCGTCAGAAACGCGAGATCCCTCTGGAGAACCCCTATCTACATCTACGCCAAGTTTCTCCTGAACGTCGCGAGCGGATTGCTCATCGGATTTACGTTTTGGAAAAGTCCGAACACCTTGCAAGGCACCCAAGACAAGTTGTTCTCTGTGTTTACGGCTTTAATTGTGTCGATCCCCGCTGCCCAGCAACTTCAGATTCCTTTCCTCGACATGAGGAGTATTTACGAGATTCGTGAACGGCCCAGCAAGATGTACAGTTGGTCCGCGTGGGTCACCTCCCTGCTTGTCATGGAGTTGCCATGGAACATTTTCTGTGGCACGGTGTTTTTCTTCTGCTGGTATTGGACCGTCGGTTACCCCACCCCTCGGGCCGGATATACGTACCTGATGCTCTCGGTGCTGCTACCCGCCTACTATACGACCATTGGACAGGCAGTGGCGTCGATGGCTCCGACCCCTGAAGTCGCGGCATTGATATTCACCTCGCTATTCAACTTCGTGTTGCTTTTGTACGTGGTCTACTGAGTCTCTGATCCGCAGCGTGGCTCACAGAGTGATCTAGTAATGGTGTCTTGCAGCCATTCAGGGCACTTGGTTGGTGGCGGTGGATGTATCGGTTGTCTCCGTACACGTACCTCGTCGAAGGCCTGTTGGGTAACGGTCAGTTCGCTGCCTTCGTACCCTAGGATTTAACATCATAACACGTTCATTTTAGCTATTGGTGGACAAGCGGTCGAGTGTTCCAGTATCGAGTACGCGTATATCGATCCACCCTCTGGTCAGACGTGTTCCCAATACCTCGGAAAGTACATCTCCGCCAACGGAGGATACGTCTCGAACCCCAGCGCGACCTCCCAGTGCCAGCTTTGTCCGTACCGCACGACGGATGAATTTCTCAGCAATAATTTCAACATCCGATATTCTCACCGCTGGAGGGACGTTGGAATCTTTATCGTGTTTATCGCCTTCAATGTAGGGACCCCTCCCATCTCTCAACCATGCATCGAGTGCTGAACCTTTCCCATAGATTTTCTGCACGTATGCGTTCACGTACCTGTTCCGTATGAAGGAGTGGGAGATGCCCGCTGTGTTCAAGAGGAAGGAGTCCGGTGGTCCCCAAGGGTCGGAATCCCCCTCTCGCTCTTCTGTCGAGGCTGGAGAGGAGAAGGAAAAGCAGCCAAATTCCGCGTGAGATGCGCCCGATCGTGATTCAACCGGTTTTACCGGAGGCGAAGTTTTATCCTAGCTTGTTTGTTATTTCTCTGCATGTAGAAGCGTATGTACATAATGATACACAATGTGTGAAAATGCCCATCTGTACACCCAAATTGAAAAGTTTAACCAAAAAACACCACAAACCCGAAGACAAAAGAAACACGAGAACAGATGGTAGAATTAAGGGTGGTCAGGTTCGAAGGTAAACTTGACGGTACCCTTTTCTTGGAAACGGGAAAGGAAGCGGGTAGCTTGGATGGGAGGGTCTCCGCCGGCGGATAGGGAGTTGAAGGTCACTTCAATCTGGCAGTCCGACTCACCGGCTATCCTGACCAACTCTTCGTCCACTGCGTCCCATTCGGGGGAGTCCGCTTCTGCGGTCACGGCATCAGAGTCGAGAACGAACTGATACGAGATCCGGAGCTTCTCGAAGCGGGTGGAGGAGACGGTGGACAGCACAGCGGTGATCATCCGTGTCGTCTTGGCTTCTGATATTTCCCCCGCACCGAAAACGAGTTCAGAGAGTTCGGAGCAGTTGACGACAGATATGTGATCATGGACTCGTTTGAAGTGATGTTCCTCTAAGTGTGGTTTGGAGTTGAGTGTTGGTCGCCAAGATCGGGGCGTGCTTACCAATATCGTGAATTGCCAAATTCCGCAGGGTGTTCCCAGACGCATTGATGAGTGCGTTGTAGGAATCGATGAGTTTGTTGTGACCGAGCGATATCGTATGATATCCGAGGGGGTCGTGTTGGAGGAGTTGTTTGATGAAGTTGTCCCCGCCCACGTCCAAATCGAATAGTCCGAGCTTCCCGGTCATGAGGGGACCTCCTTGAGCGATGGCCCCTTCGTAATGGGATCTCCGGATGGTTGGTGCGTAGATCGTGAACTCCTGGAGCTTCGGTAAACTGTACAAGATGCCAAGGAGCGTCCCCGATCCGATATCCGGTACGTCGAGCCATATACTCGTCAGAGAGTGCGCGACCGGTCTAAGCACCTCTCCGATGGGGGGCGGATCTTCCCCTGTCGAACCGACGTCCGGAACGAATTGGGCAATCTCGAGGGATTCCAATATACCCCCACGATCCGCCGAGAGGTGTACCGTTATCGCCAAAACCTGATCTGCGTGCCAGTCGTACGAATTTTCACCCCTCATGAGTGAGAGTCGCCGAACGGACGTGTGTGCATCTCCCGAGGTTCGCCATCCCTCGATCTCGTGAGGGGCCAACTTGGTCGTGGCGGCTTTGAGATCCGATTCGCTGGACATGTGACTGGGACGGGATACGATTTCGTGCGGTCAACATCGACTGAGAGACGAGGAACGATCCCGAGGCTTTCTTACCTAGATCCCCTCACGAGTGGTGAGATTATGGCAGAATTAAAAACCTGCGATGAGCGAGACCGATCTGCCTCTGTTGCCCGGGGGCCGCATGATGGCATCTATGATACGAATGGGTGGCTGTGCGTCCGGAAAACCCGACTGGTGACCATCAAGTGCATCTGTGAGTGTTGCTACTTAAGTACAAGAGCCCGCCCTGCTTCAGTCTCCCATCGGTCATGAACCGGATTATCCCATCTCCAGAATCCGAGGCAGGAAACCATTCTTCGTCTTGTAACGCTGACACACCCCTCCAAATTTAGATTATCGGATCGTTCCGCAACCCGGCACAATTCCCTGCTGACATCTTTCCAGTAAGGTGAAAGTCACCGTGGAACTGAAGCAGAAGGCGTCCGGTGATATCAGGTGATGGATCGTCAGTCTCAACCATCGTGAACACTGAACAGCGGCCAGAAGGACGGCACTGAAGCTTCCCCGAAAGGTGTGCAAGGAGGGCTTAGGTCCCGAAGCTCGGGGAGAGATTCTAGCGAGATGGAACCAAGTTTTTCTTCATCCTACTCGCCTGCGTTGGACCCAAACGATTACTTCCCCTTCTCAGAGTGTAATGACAAACTCACATGATGATTGCCAGCATCCGTAGTTTGTTTGAACAGGTGCCGATATGGCGATCATACGGAAAGTGACAATATTTCGTTGGAATTAACGTGTGATACCTAAGCGGAAGCTTGGGAAGTCTCTCCAGGAATGACAAGGTAGTGCCGTTCAAGAGGCTGAACTCCTGTCCTGGAGGAAGAGGGAGAAAAAGAGGGAAGATACCGAAGCGATGTCCATGACGGTGAAATCGTGCTGCAACAGCCGGGAACACGGGTGGGAAAACGGTGGACTGGCACCACTGTGAGAGAGTGCTTAGTTATTATGAGAGACCCTAGGTCGCACCCGGAAGTGGGACCCCGAGCAACCTTGAACAGAAGTTTGGCCGTCAAATCCCTGGGCGTGTCGAGCTTAAGCTGGGACGTCGGATGTAGGGGCGAACAAGGCGACCGCTTTCCCACTCATCGAGTTCACCCGACCAGACCTCGCAGGCCCCAAACTTGCCTGGAGACCATGAGGGTGTCCAAGTGAACGATTTCGGCGATGATTGATGATTTCTTACGGTAGGGCACCCGTACCAAAAAACAACAACAACTGCGGCGCCAGTTTCGTGGACCTCGAGTGATGTAGAGAATGGGCAACAAGATTGGCCGAGCGCACGGAGGCGTATGCCCACTGTGATCGTTTGCGTCAGGAGTCCAAGAACGGCGGATCACGATCTGGAAGCAGAAACATTGATCCGGCCCTGCCGCGAGGCTGATGTTTACCACCGCCTTCTCTCTGGTCCTCTTGCCGCTCCTCCTGCTCCCCCTGGCCCTTGGTAATCCCAAGGGGGGCATTGAGCAGCAAGTATATGACAACTTAGTTCGTTACACGAAGTATTCCTCTGCGGCCTACCAGAAAGTGTGCCTTCGACCCCTCGGGAACACTCTCGTTGCTCAGGTGCGCACTCTCTGCGACCTCCTGAACAGTGTTAAACATGGTCCGGCAGTTTTCCGATGTCATAACGCACACCAACGGCTTCTTTGCCCGGGATGATTTTCGCAAGGAGATTGTCCTCGTGTTCCGGGGCTCGGATGCCAACACCCTGGCGGATTATTTCACAGGTCGGTCGTCACAGTGAACCCCCAAAGACCTATCTCGCGAACGCAAATCCAGATTCGGCGGTGGTCCTGACTCCTCTCTCTTCACCTGGTGTGCTGCCACCCGACAACACCACCGCAGTACACTGGGGCTTCCTACGGGCGTTCAACTCCGTCGCGGAAACCGTGATTTCCGTAATGGAGGAACAGTACACATTTTATCCTCGCTACCGCCTGGTCTGCGCAGGTACCTTCTTACCAAGCGCTACTTTTTGAATACATTACGGCTGACTGGTCGCCAAGGTCACTCTCTCGGCGGCGCCCTCGCTTCGTTAGCAGCCGTAACACTGCGTTCGAACATACCTGGACTCGCGGGTAGGATTAAACTGTTCACTTTTGGTAATGGTCCCACTCGAGTTTCTCCCACCCATATGCCAATCGCACTTGTGTAGGACAACCGAGAACGGGAAACCTCGCCTTTTCGCGGTTCGTTGAAGAGCTCCTCGGATCCATCAACATATACCGGGGTATGTTTTGAGTACCTCGAGGTATCACTATTCACTTATGAACTTCCAGCTGTTCATCACTATGGTCGGTGATTTCGAAAGAACCCCAGACAACCTACTCACGAACCACAGATGGCGTACCAACCATCATCCCACGTCACCTCGGGTATAACCATTTGTGAGCCTCGGCATCCTATGGCGATACTTTCGGCGATATATCTGATATTTTCGCCGGAAGCTTCACCGAGTACTGGCAATATAAGGACCCGGCGAGACCCACTCATGTCACAAGATGCGTGGACTCGTCCGAAGATTGCCATTGTAGCCGTTCCATAAGTCCGTGACCCCAATGCCCACTCAAAACGCTTGGAACGCTGACGTCCGCCCCCAGTTTCCACTGGAATCAACGCAGATCATTTCGTTTATTTTAACCATGGTAACCCCTTTCGTCTTTTGGCCATGGCGCGGATGCTCATCCGTTCATCAGTGATGACAGCCGAACCATGGCTTTGCCTGGAAGATCCGTGAGACCACGCGACTGACACGAGGGGGTTGCATGGCCATTACCGTTTGCCTTGATGAAGCCGATGTGTTGGAGATTGGGTCCGAGGAACGCTAGCGCGCGTCTGTATGTGGAATTCTGACTCCAGTGAGACACGCTCCAGACCACGCATCGCTGCGCTGTTCATCGCTAACAGAGCAGCGCTAAGTACTGTTGGATGGACCTGCTGTAACTTTTTTTTTTTCTTTTTTACGAAAATTTACGATTTATCGACGGGTGATGCACGGGGAGTGACCACGGCTAAGTTACACGGTTTTGGCTTTGTTTACCACACCTGCGATCAAAACAGCCACTCGCCCCTCCGACTCAAACCACGGTCCTGGGTCAAAGCATCCGAGCGTGGCGTGTCTCTTTCTCACCGAAACCGCCGCCTGTTCGTATAAGAACGCAACGGTCGAACGGCAAAAAATCACCTACGCTGTCCGGCAGCACTCCCAGACTTCGCCGCCATCGCCACAATCGCCACATCTCAGTTATCTCCCTCCCAGTACCCAGTGACTAATGGCCAGCTCTGACTACCAGCCCGATCTCTATGAAGAGGAGCTCGAGCAAACTCAACAAACTCAATTGTCCACTCAACAATACTCTCAAGCGGAGGCAGACCAGCCCGATGCCAACGGCCACTTGTGGGGATTCTTGCTTCCATGCAGTCCGAGGCTTAAGCAGCTCGATTTTTGGAGAATACAACCGACCTACACAATTGGCCGCGGTCACGATAATGCGATTCGTTTGCCCGGAATGAGAATTAGTGCGTGCATACTTCTCCGTCGGCATTTGTTGACGCCCGCATTCTGACGCTCTGGACGCGCCCCGTTTCTCAGGTAACAAACATTGCACCATCCGGTGGGACGGGAACGATCCAACCTGTTCGGTCGTAGTCAAGGATCTGTCTACAAATGGCACCTTCGTACGTTGAACTCTGAACAATGCTTTGCAGACCTCTGATATGGGTTTCGTTGTAGATCAACGGGGTGAAGATCGGTCATGGACAAAGCAGGATCCTGGGCAACGGAAGCGAAATCGCTTTTGGCTCCCTTCAACCTCAAATGCAAGGAGAGAGTCTCGAAGACTATCGTGAGTGGGCACAGCGCCATGCGAAGCATGAAAATTAACCTCTGGGTGCTGAATAGGTTTCGTATTCCGGTTCACGGCCTCTGGCCCTCCTCGTGATGGCCTATGGGCTCATTACGACGTCAGCCACGAGCTCGGCACCGGCTCCTTTGCGACGGTACACAAGGCCCTCTCCAGACGCACTGGACAATTTGTCGCGGTAAAAATGATTCGGTCCAACAAACTTGCCGCCCCTCTGGATGCGAACCGAGACGATGATCGCTCGGTCAATGCGGCCACAAACAACCGCAGTGCCTCCTTCGCCAGGGAAATCCAAATTTTGAGGGACCTTCGTCATCAAAATATCTGTCAACTCATTGAAACGTTTTGGAGTGAGACCGAAATCAGTGAGAGAGATGGATCGTCCTCTGAAGATGTGGCGCTCACGGGTTCCCGTCACGTAGCGCTCGTGTTGGAGCTCATCGAGGGGGGTGACCTTCTTGAATATATCATAAAACACGAGGGGCTAGACGAGACGGCGTCGCGGTTCCTTACGTACCAGCTGTGTGATGCCCTCGCATACATCCATGGGCAGGGTGTCGCTCATCGCGACCTCAAACCAGAGGTGAGAGTCCCCTCGAGTGTTTCCAACGTAATCTCGATTGATTCTTATGTCTCGTGCAGAATGTTCTCCTCACAAGAGATGACCCTCCAGTGGTCAAAGTCGCTGACTTTGGATTAGCCAAGTACATTGACAGCTTGACCATGTTGAAGGTGGGCGAAACAGCGCGCGCTTGAGAGGCACCCACTGATACACATCATACTATCCATCAGACAATGTGTGGTACCCCCAGTTATCTGGCGCCCGAAGTTGTTCAAAACAACGTGAGAGGGTACGGTCACGGTGTCGACAGTTGGAGCGTCGGCGTTATTGTGTTCTCCATGTGAGTACTTAGTCAACTACAAGGCTCTCCCGTTTCTGATGAGCTCCTTTAGGTTAACGATGCAGAGTCCATTCATCGAAAATGAGGACGCAGAAGTCAGGGTAAGGGTCGAGACCCGAACTACCGACTGGTCCACGTTACACAAATGCGGTATCAGTGACGTTGGTGAGTAGACCAAATGGTCGTTCATACACGGGTCGCTTATCACTCCATCTTCCTCAGTTCAGGACTTCATTCGTCGGTTATTGGAGATTCAACCAGACGTCCGAATGACTGCCCAAGGGTGTCTCGAACACCCATGGCTTGTTGGTGCAGGGGATGATCTTGCTGCTGTTCGCGAGGGACGGGTCCCGTACCCTGAGCCCCTGCCACTTGTCCCCCGCGGCGCGATGAGCCAGGACTCGGTTGACGTCAGTATGTCCATCTTGCCAGAACATGGAGGGAATGGATTCGTGGCGGATATGAGCCTGGATGAGCAACGAGGGGCAGTGGGGGACGTGCAACAGCTGCAAGGTGCCTTTTCCCAAATCTCGAATGCATCCCAAAATCCAACGTACCGTATGCCAGGTGCTTTCCACCACCCCGGCACAAGAAATGGCCTTCAACGTAGGAGCAAGGTGATCGCCGACGCCGAATCGAGTGGGAAGAAGCTCCCTGAAATCCCGGAGGAGATGATAGCCAACGCGAACGCTGAAAACGGGGCCGGACCATCGAGTACGAATGGAGCGCGCCGTGATATGTCAATGGACCACGAAGGAGCGTCGAACCTCGTTGCGGTTCCCGAGGAGTCCGAACCATCCGAGCAACAAGAACCCCACTTGAGTTCACAACCGCGGGAGCCTGAGCATGGAGTAAGGAGGAATAAACGGACGGTTCGTGCGGGGGAGCCTGAGAGTGCGGCCGTCAGGGGTAATGGAAAGCACGGTGCTGCTGGGACCGGCACCCGCACGAGGCGAGGCGCTGGTAAAAAGGTTGGAGACCTTCAGGAGGAGGATGAGGTTATGCGAGAGGCGGCCTCACCCAGGAAGACCCGTCGTTGACTCGATGGTATCCCATAATCGCGCCCTGGGCTTCGTTCGATCCTTTCCCATTGGTTCGATACCTCCCGCGCTCGCTCCTCTGTTGTTTTTTCCCATCGTGTTCTATATATCTTGTGTACTCTTAGTTCCTAGATCATTTGCTTACCCCTGTCTCCCACATATTAATGCACACTTTGATTGGTTCCTCACGCTCATGGATGAAAAAATCTTTTTTTATTATTACTTGGCCAAATAAAACAAAGACCCCGGGACCCAACCATTCGATCACCATCACGTACGCCCTCCCGTACCTGACAGGCGGGAAGGGAGGAAATGGGGCTCGAATATTCTGGCGAGATTTTTTGACGAGATAAATTGGAGGATGAAACGGATTTGCGGTCAAATGCTGAGTGGCCGGTGAGAGCCTGCAAGATATCGGATAGGCGATTGACAATGACGAAATCCGTCCATTCATTCAATAATCTAACTACAATATCCACGCCTCAGTTTATGGAGACACCTTATCTACCGAGCAGCAGCGAGCCAAAAAAAGAACAGAAGGAAAACATCACGACTATTAAAATTCCCATAAGCAGCAACGATAATCGAGAAAACGAGGCAGGAATGTTACAGAGCAATGGGGAAAACCCCAAGTTTTATGGTTGACGAGACGAGAGAGCATGTGGAAGCGAAGAACAAGGGTAGTGGGAGGACCTCAGCCGAGGAATTTCAAATGGAGCGAGAGAGAGGATGGCACAGGATGGACTTTACATATTTGACTTAGCGGGGCAGGTGCCCGGAAGCTTTTAGTGCTTGTGGGAGCTAGTCGAACCACGACGGGCCCCACGACGGGACTCGGTGGGGTATTCGCACTCCATTCCACGGTTCTTGCATTGACTAAAAAAAGGAAGAAAAAACCCAGTCAGATTCCCAGATCTAAAAGAGGAATGGAATGGAGAGAGGCGAAAGGAACTCACTTGCACGTCCGATCCGTGCTACCTTCAGGCGGCTGCCGGCAAGCGATCTTACGCTTTCGACAAAAGTAGCATGCCAAGCTGACAGCCTCCCGCCGCTTCCTGGGCTTCTTGGGCTCTTGGTCGTCAGAGCCGCGGGAAATCCGTTGGGCGACAGATTTCCCTTTTCGCGAAGCAGGGGCTTTAACTTCCATTGGGGAATAACGGTTCTGGGTGCGGGCAGTGCGAACGACACGAGATGTGGGCGGTTCGCAGCACTGGGAAGAGGAAGGGTGAGGTGAGGATGGGAGTGGGGAAGGGGTTGAGTCAGGGGAAGAGGGCGGTGGAGGGTGGGAGTTGTCGTCGTCGTCATCATCTTCTTCATCATCTGCTTACCCGGCGATAAAATTAGAGGTGGGGGCGCGATGCGAACGAAAATAGTCAACGTACCGGAGAATTCGGCATCTTCGTCGCCCGCGGGTTCTCCTGGACAGTCGAGTTCATCGTCGATATCGGCGCACTCGGGCAGGTCGGCGTGGCCCTGGCACAAAGCAGGGCTCACACATGGCTGGGGCTTGGTCGCTACACGCACGTCTTGCTTCAGCGAGACGGTGGTCCTAAACGAAAAGGGGATAAGTTTGAATATGTATTACGGTTTATGCAATTCAATGCACTTACTTGTGCGCCACGACGTGGGGCATCAGTTCGGAATACGTCGACATCTTTCCGGGGGGGATCGTGACCGCATGCTGAGCAAAAAACCGGTCATGCTCAGGAGACCCGGGGATGCTCAAGGTCATATATCCACCACCGCTTGGGTCCAAGTTGGGGGGGAAACTGGCCTGATGGAACGATCAGCGCTGAGAGTTCGACCCGAAACGAAATGCACTTACCGGCGAAGGATAATATGGCGACTCCCCCAGACATTCACGGTCATCGAAGACGAAGGAAGGGTACTGATCGTCTTGGGGAGTCGGACAGTCCGGTTGGTACTGGGGGTGGTAGTAGGTGAAAAGGCGATAAGACTCTGGACGGGAGGAGAAGTCGAAGGTGTCGGCTTGGGAGTCGAAAGAATGCATGTCCATGGTGGTCAAGACGAGGATGGAGATTGGGGATGAAAGAGGCGGAAGATGCTTGATTTATATAGCCAAGTTGCCGGGCGGGGGGGGGGGGTGGGGGGCTACGCTCAGGGAAGCTTTTGGGTCACGACGTGAATAACGTGAAGCTGGGCCACGTTGGGAAGGGAATTGAAATGAAGAAAGACGATTTCCAGATTATCTAGCACGCGTTTGAGGGGACCAAAGACGGCTAAACCCATCTCTCTCTCTCATAAGCGAGATAAACGTACAAAGTCATCGTCAACCTTAACGCTTACGGAAGCGCAACGAGGGTGAGAGGATTCGCTCTGGGCACAAGTATTATTATTTTTTCGTTCGGTATTATTTACGGTCAAATGATGATTTTTTTGCGGCAGGAAATATCCGGATCAATCCAGGGCAGCGTTTCCCCAGCCGGGAGAAAACAAGCAAATCGAGACTTGGAAGCAGCGCCAGGCTGCAAGTCGTTTGCATCCATGCAGCAGAAGGGTGTCAGGCTCGTTGGCTAGTCAGAGAGACTGGTGGAATCCCCCAGGGCTTCCCTGGCGTCGAACAATCTGGGACAGTCGCACCCTAAAACCCAAACGAGAAAGAAGGTTCAATACATTCCCGGTGCCAAGGTTTGGGTCCAGACCTCCCCTGTACGATTTAACGTAAAAAAAGTTCAAAGGTCCAATCTCCCATGGCCCTGTCTCTTTTTTGTTCACCGCAAGGTACCAGGGGATGGACGCGATTCCGCGAGAATGCAGGGATGTCGACTTGCAGTGATCGGCTCGTTGCGTTCGCGATTGGTCGGCGGAAACAACGGATGGATGCCGACTCACGTGGCAGGTCTGTCAATCGGAATACCCGCCCGAAGCTTTCGATTGAATTGCATGTCATGCCAATCATCCATTTTTTGAAACAAAAACGGCACGTCCGCCCGGACTTGCCAGCGAACATCAGGTGGACTGCTTGGTAAGAATTGCTCTCATGTGACCCGTGGAGGTGGAAGGGCGTATATCATCCGAAGACAGGCAAGCCGAGGAATGGGCGACGCCGGTGGAGCCGAAAATGGTCATTGGGAGGAGAGGGGGTTCAGTGCATGCTGCCGGTGACAGAGTGGGGAACGATTCTGGGATATTCGCCTTCTTTTCCCAATCATCATCTCGGAAGCGTTCGCCATACACACACGCGCAAGACCAATGGGGCTGAACTCCCGCTCACTTACATGTATACAGGCTGCGAAAATGGAGCGGAAGATCGCGAGCGAATCCTGTGTACATCACGACCATCTGAAACGTGTTTACGAGACCTTGCTTCCTCCAACTTCCACTCTTCCTAAAAATATAAAAATTCCAAGGGACGATCACGTGCCTGTGGGAAGGGGGACACACTGCCGGTCACCGTTGACGTCACAGTCACGCACTTCACCAGTCAATTTCTGCGGGTTGTGCCCTCGACTGAGAATGGATCCGGGCCGACATGAATCTAAACGACGCTCAGCTCGAGGGCTACTCGAGAGCCTCGCTTTGCCACGTCCATCCACTTCGTTGGCTCCGTTAAGACCTTCCCCCTCATCCTATCGTCCCCAATGGTCCAGCTCACCCCCCACCAGCCCAACTTTCGCCCCACCGAGAACCCCGGACTTGCGCCACTCAACGCGTCCTGCCTATCGCCTCCCCAGTTTCAAAACGACATTTGGTCGAATGTCCTTTGACCCCCATTTATCAGACGACGAAGTTCCGCCAGGTTCAGACTTTGGTTACAACCACTCCGAGTACGATTATTCGGATCCAGGAACCCCCGATGATAGACTTGCCTCTGTCCCTGTCGACTCTCCTCCTCCTGAAGACTTTTTATTTGACAGGCCGCAGAGAGCCCACCGTCTTTCTGTATCTTCTGAACACGAAGAGGAGGCAATTCTCGGTCTGCTTGATCTCAGGAGACGCCCCAGAGTCTCATCCTTTGCATCCGATCGTTCTGCCCCGGACCTAGTCTCTACCATCTCTCCTGAAACCGAGAACGAGCCCTCGCTGCTCCCGATGACCCCAGATCGTTCTTCGACTGACCCGGTCGACCATCGCCAAGTAAAGATTGAGGAGGAGGTGCGCGATCTCTGCTCACTTTTTTTCTCCTTCTGATCCACTTTCAACCAGGCCGTTGTCATGGATGAGGGCGAACCGTCCCAGCTGTTCTCTTCCGATCCAAGGCCAACCGGCGCCGGGCAAATTCTTCCCGCGGATTCATCTTCCCCCAAATTGGAAACGGTTTCTGAAGGCGTATCCTTTCCCGATCCGCCTGACGAGATTCATGAAGACCCCCGGCCTGCGACTTACCCCGGCGAGGAAGTTGTCAAGGCGGCCGTTTCGCCAATCTCCACCCCTCCCGTAACAGGTTCCGAGAAGGTTCAAGAAGACGATACATCTTCGTTACATACCGACACCCCCGACAGCTGCGATGAAGATCCAGTTGCCACCGTTCCTGATGTCAATCCACCTCCCGTCATTCCAATCCCACAAACCCCGAAGCGATCAACCTCTCGCACGAGATCGCAGTCAAGGTCACGATCACCATCTCCCTCCCTCCTCTCTTCACCCTTAACATGTCTCTCTTCCTCGCCAGTACGTGAGGAAGAAACGAGGCAGTCAACTCCAGAGTCCGACTTCACCGACGTGGATGCTACCTGCGAACCCGTCAAAACTTCGGTGAAACGTCGGTCAATAGGAGGTGTTGACATCCGGGCCTCTAAAAAGTCCAGAGTGGAGGCGGCCTCTACAGATCCTCCTACCAATACCAGAGCGGAAGAGCGGTCGGCTTCGAGACCGCCTAGGAAGGCCGGAAAGAACTCAGCTCGTTCATCATCCCCCTCCCCTTGTCCCGAGTCTTCACTGGCACCCATGGACGTGACCGCAACCCCCGACGCTACAGATTCGGAGCCAACGGACCAAAACCTCGTGGGAATGGTCGTCGAAGCTCTAGCGATGACTCGCGCGAGCTCCATGGACATCGAATCTATCCGTAAAATTGTCGTGGTATGCCCAACTATTTTTATTATTATATCACCCTGCATCGCTATCGATCTCATCATCTCATCGATAGGATACCCGACCCTCGTTAAAGACGGAGCATACTAAGGCACAGCTGAACGGAATCCTCTCCGAGATTCTGGACACCGGTGCAAAGGCCGGCTTTTTTGGCTCGGTCCCATCCAGCGGCAAGGTCAGGACTTTTTCAAATACTCACACTTTTCCTCCCGTGCTCACGCGCACTTTCGATTAGGACGATAACGGGAGATCTTTGCCCCCGCGGTATTTTTATGTACCCGAGAAGGATGTAGATCAGGAGAGAGCAGCTCTCCTTAAGAACATGATGCCTCGCGCCGCGGGTAGGAGGAGTGAGAGCATGAAGTATAAACAATACTACTGGAAACCTTTAGGTAAATGGAGCAGGTGGGACGCAGAGGATGACCTTTAACGCGCTTTCGCATCCTGGCATTTTACACCCAAACTCTTACATCTTTTTGCTGTCACGCTGCTTGCCGATGTTCCACCTCTCTCGTGTTTTCCCTGTCGTGTGGTAGTACGATTTTACTGTTTTACGCTGACTTATTTGTAAATAAAGTACCATCTGTACCACTTTCGCACCTTTATCATGCGTATGTTGTATACCCCTCCCCTCATGTGATTTTACTGAGTGACTATCCATAAGACTACGACGTGTGCAGAGACTTATTAGGGAGCTGTCAGGACCCCACCCGTTGTGTCGGGTCATGGATATCGTCTCCAAACCGCGGCATCCGGAGTCGTGGCGCTAGGGCCATTTCGCTCGAAAACCAGATAACCGTTCAAACTGCGGGGGCTACGAAGGACTGGAACCTCACATACTCCACCGGGTGCCGGTGCCATCCCTGTGCTTAAGTAAACCTCTGATTTCATCAACCCACGCTGTTCGGAGGGTCCAGATGCTGATCAATAAACTCCGGCTAAGTAGTGTCACTCTTCTACAACGTTTTGTAGATATGTCTACAGATGGTCACTCACTCCCGCACAGTGGTGCAAACTGACACCTCCGATTCCATTGGAAGCACGGGCGGTTTCGCATATGTAGACTGTCCGATCCCGGACGCCGCTCGACAGCAGCCAAAGCACTAACTGCGCCATTCCTCATCAGGTCAAGGGCAGATTTGACAGAGGGGGATAAAAAAAAAAAAACAACCCCAAAGAATCTGGTTGCGTACAAGGCAACGATCAGAGGTGTCCTAGCCCGTAGGAAATACCCACATTTACCGTATCTGAGTACAACTATCTGGGTGTTTCAGGTTAGTACGCATTCACGTGGATCCCGGACGTAGTAGAACACACAGGAAATGGGAAAATCCCGTCAGTGGGTGACTGCCCATAAGACTGGAAATATATCTCAACATCGTCGGAGGGTGCCAGTTGCCGAGATCCGCAGCTACCCGCGGCCCGACTGAGCGGTTGAACCTTCTCTAAAAGTTCTCAGATATTCGTCTATGTACGTTTGTGCATGGGTCTAACCTTATGGATGGTCCCCCATTTTCTAGTCCGATACCATCCACTTACCGAACCAGTGAAATGCAGGCGATCCATTCCCTCGATGTCGTAACGGGTCCGTTATACGGTGACGGATGGAACGGAAAAGCCGAAGGAGACCAAGACCCCCAGGCCCCAAGTTCTGAAGACCTGCCGAGTAAAGGTTCGGCGTGAGATCCAGGGGGGGGGGTTCCCATCGGAAGGTTGATCGAGGGTGAGGAACGTTAGCCTTATACCTTGTTGCGTGCGAGTGGGGAAAAAAAAAACGAAACGAGGTTCGGTCCCGAGGGTTAGCGAGACAAGGGACAACACCACCCGCGACGGCGTGGAGGACCAGAGAGTCGGAACACTTTGTACAAATGTTGAGATGGCTCTCTCGGACCTGACGCGGGAAGGACAGCCCGGCTGTGGTCGATCTCGATCAATGATAAGGTACGAGTGTATAGGTTCAGGCTGCGCCAGGGCAACCCTCTCTCACTCTTCCGCTTCGCGACCGTGATGGCAAGATATGGGGGTTTGTATTGAGGAACTCGGGGGGGGGAGGGTTCGCTCGATCATTTGGGTGGAGTGAAATAGCCGGGCGGGGGCAATAATGGGCGGGATTGCGAGGGAGCCAACGCGGGAGAGCTCCACGGTTTGACTGGCGTCCGGTCGCGAGAGGTGTCACTTTGATAGCCTAGGCGGGTTAGAGGGGAAACGAGGGTACTCGAGAAGGAGGATGTTCCTCGTATCCAGTAACTTCAATCCTCGCAATGATCCACACAACGCACGCTTGGTTCTTAGTTTGCAAACGTTCGTCGAACCCTGGAAACTAAATCATCAACCTCGAATGAGGTGCCCGCCCAGTTTTTCCCCAAAGAGCATAGTTTCCATGACCGCCGGCATCCTTAAAATTCGCCTTGACCTTTTGATGATTAAGGGTAAATTTCCTCTAGCCAAAGGGGTACTACTCACAGCCCACGAGGACAATGATATCGGCAAGGTCCCACGTCAGAACGAGTTCGTTAGTTCGGGAGAGAGAGAGACCCCAGTCCACAGCATTCGGGCATTAAGCCGAGGTCTTCGGGAGTTTTTTTTTTCTTTTTTCTTTCCAGAAGCTCCCCCTGGCAAGATCTGGGCTAGCCAACGAAGCAGGCAACGAGCGATGATCCCCAAGTGAAGCGGAAAAGCACCCGGCGGCGGCCATGGCCAAGGAAGGAGCCTAGACTTCCTGATGACCCCCTTTGGTGCTTCGTCGCCAACAGCCAAAGTGCGGTCGGAACAGCACGTCGTACATGACATACCGAGCGAAAGGATGTCGGTGCCGGGCCCCACTGTGATGGTCTAACGTTGGGAACGTTGAACGCCACCGTCGTGATCGCGGGCGGCCACCGTCCCGTACTCATGACTTCGTTCCAAGATGCCTTCACCAACTCGATGCTTGACGTTGTGCTAGCCGATACCTCCATCCCCTTCCCTTACGACAATGACATCCAAGGTGACGATTGGCTCGCTGCCCTTACGTCCACTGACACCGAGCGATCTGTTGCATTCTTTGGTGAGCCATCCGAAAATCCGATTACGTTCAGCTCATCCAGAGGTCACCAGACGAAAAGCTGGATCACTATCTCACCGTGCACCTTCCGGATTTCGATGCCGGAACTGCTACTCCCAGTTTTGCGGATGAACGACGTGTACCGCCACCGCATCTGCTTGCATTCTTGTCGCATATTCAAGTGTCTTACGATGCCGCGTACATATCGTCCACTCCGATCATAGAGGAACCACAACCAGGCGCAGCCACCTATCCACCTCCAAGGGCCACTTCGCTTCTGGGTCCTTCCCGCCGACCCCGTTCGATCTTTCCTCCGACTACCCCACACCCCATTCCTTCGGCTGGAGCGGCCGATCACAAGTATGTAAAGTCCGAGGGCACACCTCTGACGGCAAGTATATGGGGAGATAATCCGGATGAAGCATTTCAACTCCTCTGGTCGCGAAAGGAGAGAGCCTGGGTTGCGATCTTCAAGCTCGTGGTGAACGTTGGTACGTCCCGGTACAAATATCCGTCTCCAATACAACCCCAATTCTGCCGTAGCCTTTGTTCGGATGTACTTTGAAGATCCTCTCCTTTGCCTTACCGTGTCAACCACCTTGCGAGAGAAGCCGATCCCATTGACGGGACCGAGGCAACGTCTGGCCGACTTGATTGCGGCAGCGGGCAATCTCTCCCTCGAACCTGTGTCTCCGGTAACGCCGGTACGAGGTCCAGATGACGATGAGGATTCGTCTGAGGAACTGGTGAGAGGACTGGAGGAAGTGAACTTGTTAGGTGGAATTGCTTCAGGTAGGTCACCATTGTAGACGCACGTTTCGTGATGTTCACCCTGCCCGAAGTGCCTACGTTCAGAGATGACAACATTAGCCTGCCTTCAACCCGGTTGGGAGCTCCTACTCGCAGGGAAGCGTTCTCCTTACCGCCTATCCCTCCTGACAATGCCGCGGCAGCGCCCTCGCCTACCTCAACAACCCGTTCCGCTCCTCCCATCCTGCGAAAGTCGCATAGGAAGACCCTCAGAACCGTGTCCGGGTTCAAGGTCCGCATGCGTACTGTCTTCGTTCCCTATGTTCTCTTTCCTGAAGCGCATGCCGATGTTCCCTGGGAATCAAACGTCTCGGTGGCCGAGGACGCCGACGAATGGGATCGCGAACGAAGGGAAGCAGGAAGCGATGAAAGCACGGTCGTACTCTGCGTTGAGGTCGAGAATTCCGGAGAGTCCGGCATGACATTCGTTGTCGAAGGCGTGGACATATTTATCAGTGGTCAAGGAGCGAAAACGACGCTCATCAAGTGGGGAGATTCTCAAGACATATTCCCTCTGCCAATTGCGAGCATGGATCAGTATAACCTCCTTTACGCCGTGACCTTTGTTCAACCCCCCGACGCGGACGACGTAAACGCCATCGGCAAGAAGAGGGCGGGAGAATTGCAGAGGGCAGTTTCGATAACAATCAGCGGGAAGCCTTGTGAGGATCGTGGCTCGCGCGTGGTTCATCCGACACAGACCTTCTCATCGAAGTGGAATTGCGTGCTTGACCTTGGGACTGACAACAATAAGGACCTCCCCCCTGACGGGGTCTACACTGCTAACAGGGATGCTCTGCCCACGCCTGCGTCTCCATTCCCCGGCCGCGACTCTGCATCTACATTGCTTGCTACCGCCATCCAACCCCGGGACGATCAGAAACTATCCGCGGTCTCGGGGAGCAGACAGCATACGATTGACGCGACCATCATGGCTTCTGGTAGGATTCCCAAGTCGCCCATAAACTACCGCTCCCCAACGGCGTTGTTGAATCCCGCCTTTATCAATGAACGGGATCTACAACAGTTCATGTCACCCACTGGTGGCGGTGGAATCACCCTGCCGTCTGTGGTGATGCAACAATCGCAATCGCATCCCAGAACACCAACAACCTATACACCAAGAGCTGGAACTCCCCCTCCACTCGCCCCGTCGTTTGGTGATGATATCGGTCTCTCTTCCACACCCCCAATTACTCCCGCATACCCATCGTTCCCAACCTCTCCTGGAGTCCCCACACCCGTCTCACAGAACCCCATTCTTGGTTTCCAGAGTTCTGTCGGACCAAGTATGGAGATTCGAAGAGGGAGCAGTATGCGGGTATTTGGAGGGAACGCTGGCGAGAGCTTTGGCGGCGCTGTTCCCGGAGAAGAAGGAGATGGTGAACCGGTCGTCGTTTCCATTGGCCTTCTTCCTCTCGAGAAGCAACAGACTAGCCGGGACCCTAGCAAGGGCCGGATATTCCCTAACGACAAGTTCACGTTGGATATCTTTGTGTTCAACAAGTCATCGTGGATGAGGCGGTTTGAGGTCGCATATCCTGATGCCCGGACGAGTAGGAAAACAGGCCCCCAGGTAGGACCCCAAAGAGTGGGGATCATACCGCTGGAGAACCGTATCCGAGTTGGGTGAGTATCTTTCTGATTGTCGCTGTGATGGACTGCTCGATGAATGTCTTAAAGCCCTCTACGTCCGTCGACTTGCCAGTCTGTGCGGATGGATTTCTTGGCGCTGACGCCAGGGGTGCATTCAGTCGATACCCTGACCTTGACTGATGTGGAAACTGGATACGCTGTGAATCTGCGGTGCGCAGTTTTTCATCTCGAAATATTTACGCACGCTAACGTGGACTTCATATCAGTTCTGTCGTAGATATTGTGGTCCACGAACCCCTGGAGTTATAAAATTCGTTCGAGAAGGAAAGCGTGAGTGTGATATACTACAAGAAAGCATGCAACAGCGGGGAGAAAATTTTGAGTAGAGAGTGAAAAACAGGGGAAAAGAAAAAAGAAAAACAGATCTGGGACACCACGACAACTGCATTTACTGCCACACCCCCTTGTCCCAAGCAGGATCCTGAATGAATGCGCTCAAAACTTTGCTTCCGGTCTGCGGGATGGGAGACGCCCTTGCGATTGATTACAAAGACTGACGCGAAGCGACGAGAACGCACCTGTAGCAAGGGATGTCCAGCGACGACGGTCAAAAAGCGTTCCAAACCCTCTCGCCTGGCTTCGATGACTTCGTCGGAGAACCTGTTCGTGAAGACCTTTCCTGGTAATGGAGGAATGTTGACCCTCGTCGACTCTCGTTCGAGGATATCTCGAAAGGCTTCGAAATCGGAATAACGCCTACGAACAACGGAATGGCGTAGCTGGAATGCGGGGATGTTGGTCTTGCACACAACTTCGTAATCAGTGTACATCTTCCGACCGAACCCTGCGGAAAGAGAGCGAAGGTCCTCCCAGCGTGAGCACAGAAAGAGGCGGATTTGGGAAGAGAGGGCGATACGTACCATGTGTTTGCGGGTTCTTCACTTCAATCTCCAAGAAGCCTTCCGGGACGCTGTACATCTCCTCGATCTGCAACAAGAGAAAAGAAAGTAGAAAACCTGTTCACGCCGCTCGTTCTTCGGACGGATAGAGTGTGCATCGGAAGGAAGCTTACGGTCTGTTCTCGACCACCTGGGATACGGTGTTCATCGAATAAGCTGCTGCGAGCGAACGGGGACGGGGTCGTCATTGGGGAAGGCTACAGAGTCCTTTGGATAAACTGATGTCACGCCACTGGAGGTGTGTGACACCGCCTCTTCTCCGCGTGCCGGTCATCCCGTTCCAAGATAATAAACCAAGCGAGGTGTGAGAGGTGTTCCGTGTATTAGGGAGAATGAAGAATTGTGTTGAGTACTTGTGAAAAATCTCGCGTAAAACTAGTAATCCAAGACAAGATACGCCCTACCATAAATGAAAACCTCTACTTGGAGTCGGAGGTCGAAGAGGAAGAGGCCCAAACGAAACCATCCTCCTTGACATCTCCTTCCCAATCGCTGCTCGCCGCCTCACCGACCCACTCGCCTTCAAATCTAATGCTGTCTTCTAGACCTGTGATCGTTGCACCCCTCTTCCTCAAGAACGATACGACCTCCCTGCCATTCCTCCATCCTTCCTGGCCATTCCCATACAACTCGGCGAGGTGTTTACTGGACTTGACCCGTCTCTCCTCTGGCGTGCCCTTCTCGATATAAGCAATGAATGCGACGAGAGCCTTGACCGCCTCCACGCGAGCCCTAAGGACGTGACGGATCAACTTCCTGCTCGGAGCCTTGCGTCTGTGCTTCCCTCGGTGAGGGGGGGAGAGCACCATTGATGGCGCGGGCTCGTCGCCATTTGCTCGTGGTTGGACCCATGGGTTCTCTGGGGGGATGAAGGGGGTCGTGTACTGGCCAAGAGCGGATACGGCCAAGTCCCATTTCTTGGGAATCCAGACACCGACTAGCACTCGCCAGGCGGCGAATAAATGTTTGGCCCTTTCGTAATGATCTAGTTTCCCTCGTTGTAAGAGTAGTGAACCAAGTCAGAGGAAGAAACACACCTAAGATGAGCCTGTTGTGGTATACGGCCAAGAGCCAAACGATACCGGCTGAGATCAAGGCGCCGAGAGGAGTGTACATCATGAAAGCCCAGAGAAGAAAGAAAGCGGTAGGATAAATGAAGAGGACCGACAAAACGAGGCCGATGACAATTTTGTTCTGGGCCTGGCTTTCCACTTCGTCTACGGCGAGTTGGGCGCCAAGCTTTGATAAAATGTAAACCGGGAGGTGGGCGATCACGGGGAAGAGGAAGAACGGAAGCCGAATCGCCAATGCCAGGGTGTCTCTTAGGAGGATCATGAGCGTGTATAAACGGCTCGGCAACGGGACAGGCCTGTTAGGGTCCAATGTACGAGGGAGTGGCAGGGACGACAGGACAGAGTGCGTCAATCTCGTAGATTCCAGGAGAGAGTAGTACTCCAAGAGTCGTCGCTTTACGTTGTGAGCGTTGGGGGTGAGATTAGGATTGGAAAGAAGGTCGACCAATCTTTTCGTGGCGTCAGAGTATGATCAATGGAAGTAAGTCTTGGACATACGTTTGAGATATATCAACAAATTCTTTGAGGTTGATGGACTTCTCGTCCGGCCACAATAAATCACGAGCCATACGAGCAGAATAGAGGGTGTCCCTGGATAGACACCATCAGAGAAATCGACTATCTAAGCTAAAGCAGGACCAACCAGTCTGGCGCGTTGACGGTAGACCTGATCAACTGATTCTCAATATCGCGAGTGAGACGTTTTGCAGCGGACCTAGCCGCCCCTTCACCCCCGGAAAGGAACTCCTCCAGGTAATCGTCGACAACAATTGGTTTACCATAATCAGCCAAAACCTAACGACCCAATTAGCTACGCGCAGGCTAAACTTTGTAGTGGACAGAGACTCACGTCGCTACGGTACTTAGACTTGTCGGTGTACACGATAGCCACCGGCACAATCACAACTCCTTTGGATCCATTGCCTGCGGGATTCTCCCGCTGAAGCTTTGCGTACTCCAAGGCGGCCCAGGCAGCACCATCCTTGACTTGCATGATTCTTGGCTCGGTGTAACTTGTCCCCTCGGGGAAGAGAGCCACCGCCTTGTCATTGCGGAGCGCGTCAAAAGTTCCCTTGAACAGGACCATTCGATCCTTGCTCTTGCGGTCGACAGAAATACATCCAGAGCTTGTGAGGATGTAATTCGCGACTGGGTGGGCGAATAGGCTGGCTTTGCTCCAATAGTGCAGTATGCGCTGGTTCGGAACCGAAGAAGCTGCGCGGCCATTCAACAAGATATTATCCGAAATTTAAGATAACGTACATAGTACAGCAGGGTCGAGCATCATGTTGTGATGTGTTGCGGTGCTACGAACACTGTAAGTCGACGAGAATGTAAATCGTCGAGAGAACGCCCACATAATGACCGGGCCGCTGTCTGGCATGTTCTCGCCGTTTATGACCTGGAATCTGGTAAAGAAAGCCCAGACTCCCCAGTGGGCGAGCTTTCGAATAATCCTGTGGGCGACGTAGGCTTCGGTCATGTCGATGATGGGGCTCATAAAGGAGTTGAAAGTTCCGTTTAAGCGACCTCCGAGAGTCCGACGGTAGTTGGAGTACCCCAAAAAGTCCTAGTCAACCTCGGGCCACGTGGTGTGCCCGAACCTTTGACCCCCTCTACCACGTACCCCTAAAACTGCTCGAAGGGTATGTACAATCTATACGCCCGAGCGAACAATGGGTTCGCCTTCATGTCGTCTTGTTTGATGGCAATGCTGGCTGCAATCGCCCTGTCATCGTTCTTGTTCACTGCCGATCCAAAGGGACAGCTGGTCATCTCTAACTTCAAACCGTATGCGTCTGTTTTTTTACATATGGTCCATCCAGCCACTGACAATGGGATACAGTGCTGATGCAAAAGTGAATTCGCGCTTTCAAGAGGTTGGACTTGCGCGGTTCAACTTGACCGCAGGTCAGCATATCCTTTGGTTACTTCCAGGAACCCTCGTGGCTGAATCTCTCAAGATCTTACACCGTTGTTCCACTGGAACACAAAACAACTGTTCATTTATGTCACTGCAGAGTACAACAACTCGGAGGGGGTACGCACATACCTCCCAAGCACTGGACCATTTGGTTTCTGACGTCCATGGGGTCTGCAGACGCATAATGAAGTCGTGATGTGGGATAGGATCGTTCGTCGCAAAGAGGATGCGCTGATAGATGTTGTTGCTCCACCAAAATACCCACTCCGCGATATGCGATATTCATTCAGGTGGCACTCTTTCTGCACCGTCTATAGCGGGCTAGCTGACGCCATTATGACAGGAAATCATCGCCAGTCCAGTTTGCGCTCAAGTATAACTTGATGCCCTACGTCGGACTACTGATGCACGGCGAGGCCGCTAGAACAGAACCAGAGCCACTCCCTCCCAAGGTCGAGAAGTTGTAACATTGTCATAACCGATCTACCTCTGGAAAATTTCTCTTCGGGACTACATCCCCCCGTACTAATATTGTGTCTCCCTCACCGAAGTCCGAGTGTGGTCACTGGTATCTGCCACTGACACAAACGAAACGAACCCCTCGTTTGAGACTTTTTATCAAATGTTTCTGAAGCGAGCCCGTCCAACATCCCACAGCCCACGTACACCTTCCAGTGTACAATAGTGTTCGGCGAAGTGACATTCCGCTGGATGAGCGACCCTGCTGAATTGTTCAGGACATCAGTCTTGGGCATCCGGAGTTGCACGAGGCCGGACCCACAGGCGAGGAGGGGGGTCGTCCTTCGCCTCGTTCGTTCTGGGAAGATACGATCAGTGAGCTTGGTCAATGCCATGAGCAGTGGATGTCAGAGCCCGCGTTGACTACGGGTCCTCGGGGTATACAATCGACCATATATTACCATATTAGGAAGGCGCTGCAAACGTGGGATAATCGCCGCCGTGACTGTAAATTCTACATCAACACCGTCGCCCCCAACCACAAAATCGCGAACGACGAGCAACTCGACGCTCAGCTCTAGTCTCCGACGGTATGTGCCCCCAATCGTGTCGATCTGCATGCTAGTGACTCTCTACAATCGTGGATAATTGGATTTTACGGATGGATGCGATTTGGTGACTTTGGGTGGGCCTGATACTGACCTTCGTCGTCTTTCCTTTGTAGATGTCTTCAAAACTTCCCTCCGTTCTGAGCGCGACCGATGAGGAGATCCAACTGTTGCTGGCCGCTCAGTGCCACATTGGCGGTAAAAACTGCGACATACAAATGCAGCCTTATGTCTGGAAACGAAGGGCAGATGGTGCGTCTATCTCGATGCTGGAAGGGCAATCTCGATGTGAACTAGCCGTCTAGGCATCCATATTATCAACATCGGAAAGACCTGGGAAAAACTCGTCTTTGCTGCCCGTATCATTGCTGCTGTAGAAAACCCAAATGACGTCTGCGTAATCTCGTCAAGGACTTACGGCCACCGTGCTGTTCTTAAATTCGCCGCCAACACTGGTGCCCAGGCCATCGCTGGCCGCTTCACCCCCGGTAACTTCACCAACTATATCACTCGCTCCTTCAAGGAACCCCGCTTGATCGTTGTTACCGATCCCCGGTTCGACCATCAAGCCATCCGGGAAGCTTCATATGTCAACATCCCCGTCATTGCATTCTGCGACACCGATGCTCCCCTGAAGTTCGTCGACGTTGCTATCCCCACCAACAACAAGGCCCGACATGCTGTCGGACTCGTCTGGTGGCTCCTTGCCCGCGAAGTTCTCCGTTTGCGTGGAACGATCCCCAGGACCTCCGACGGGTGGAATGTCATGGTTGACATGTTCTTCTACCGTGACCCTGAGGAAGTTGAGAGGCAACAGCAGGAGGAGGCTCAGTCCAAGGTTCAGGCTCCGATCGAGGTGCCGAGCGACCTCGGCGCTACTGGTTGGGACCCCACCTCAGCTCCCCAAGCCGGTGGCATCAACCCTGGTTTGGTTGCTCAGGATGGTGGTTAGTTTTATTTATTTTTATTTGTTTACGAGATGAGTTCTGATTTTCCCTCACAGGTACTCTCGACTGGTCCGCCGATACTGGTCCCGGTGCAACAGGTGACTGGGCAGCGGAGCCGGTGGCTAGTGGCTGGGGTCCTGATACTCAGGACTCTGGCTGGTAATCTTTTAGTGAAGTTGTTGTGCGAGCATGTCGTTCCCCTGTGTTTTATCCACTACTCGTTTCTCGCACCGACAGTTCGAGTTACAAATATGCATGTAGCCCTACGCGACTTGGAGTCGAGTGATGATCGAATTTTTCTGCACCTCAACCTTGAGAGATGAAAACGATCAATGGTTCCAACGTCATCATCCTTGATGGTGGACTGGTGGGCAACAACCTCTGTTCTGCGAACGGGACGTTGTCTCACCTGCACTCAAGGGATCCACTTTGGAGGACACATTCAAACAAGATATCACACGCACACCACTCTGGTCTGCGAAACCCGTACAAGAAAGCCCAGAGTTGATAGTCGATGCCCACCTCGCCTTCTTGAGGGCCGGCGCTGAGATTATCTCAACTTGCACGTACGTCCCCAAAACACAAACCGTTCTGGAGGCCGGGCTTTGGTTCTCAACTTGGGATATAGGTATCAATGTTCACGAGAAACGTTCGAACAAGCCGGGTACACACCCGAAGATGGCGTACGGATCATGCAGAGATCTGTGAAATTGGCCAATGACGCCCGAAAGGCTTATCTGGCCGAGGAAGAAGAAGGAGGGGGGGCCACCGCTCCAACGACGCCGAAAGAGATCTTCATCGCGTTGTCGTTGGGACCTTTTGGATCTACGATAAACCCCCCTCAAGATTTCGATGGGTTTTACCCTCCCCCGTTTGGGCCCAAGGGACCTTCCTCCCTCAACGGCGCCAACACCCGATTGTTCTCCTCCTCAAATGTCGTCGAAACCAAAACGCTCGAGGAAGAAGAAGAAGAAGAAGAAGAAGAGAAGGCGATCGAGGCGTTGGCCGAGTTCCATCTGTGGAGGTTACGAGCCGTAGCTTCCGACCCCGAAACCTGGAACTCCATAAACTACATCGCGTTCGAGACGGTCCCGCATCTTCGAGAGCTTCGAGCTATCAAAGCGGCCATGGCCAGGTTCGATGCGGAGATTAGGACCGCCCGAGGGGAAGAATCCTCCGGAAGCCTCATCGGTGCCAGGTCGAGCCGCGGGTTGTTGTTGTTGTTGAGAGGTTGGTGGGTCAGTTTGGTGTTCCCCGATGGCGGCGAGTCGGTTCAATGGGGTCCTGAAGAGAGGGAAGGCCAAACTCGAAGCTTGGGTCTAGATCTCACCAAATACCAAAGCGGGATCCTGAACGTCGTGTTGGACGAAAGGATTGGAGCCGTTCCTACAGGGCTAGGTATAAACTGCACGAGGATCGATCAATACCCTTCCATCCTCTCCTCCATCCTCTCTGACTCCAAATACACGCTCGGGGTTGAGAAAACCCCGGTCCCGTTAACGTTGATCGTCTACCCGAACGGTGGGAGGATCGGAGATAGGTTTGACCTTCTCACCTACCGATGGAAGAACGACGGAGGGTCACGACCAGACGGTAGGAACGTGACTTGGGAGGAGGAAGTGGTGGAAGTGGTTCAAAAGTGTCAGGATGAGTGGAAGGACGTGATCGTTGGGGGGTGCTGTCGAGTTTATCCTCCCCAGATAAAGATACTGAGAGAAAAGGTGAACAAAGGGTTGTAATTAGTGTCTGTCTGCAGTTCTCGACTTGTCGTCGGTAACCATCACGCGATTCGAAGAGGATGTGGCAGAATGTGGCAGAAACGATAGAATACATGATTACAATACTGGCAGGACGGTAGAGACGTGACAAGATGGAAATGAGAAAGAGAGATCCAGGGATAAGAGTCGTTGCATACAGTCGAGCAAGCCAGAAAGAATATGTTTAGAGAGACAAGGGAGGAATTTGGATGGAACGAATGACAGCTCGTTGATGAAACGAATGCAAGACAACAAGGAGTGAGATAACGGAGAAGATGGAAAATGAGGGGACGTGTGCGTATGGATGAGCAGGTATATAAGGAGCGATGCAAGGTGGGTGATTAATGTAGGTTCTAGTGTATGAAGGAGAGGGGGGAAGAGGAATTTCGTGATATCCTAAATCGATACCGGAGAGAGTGAGAGGGAGTAAAGTGCAAGTGCAAGAGTGGGGGGGTGGATGTGCTTCACTGTCAAAGTAAAGGATTTCGGTCCCTCGTCCTTGATTATTCTTGCCCGAATCCTTCTGTTTCCCTACAAGGATGTCAGAATGTATGCAAGATGGTAGAGGTGAGGGGTTACGTACTCGATAGCCAACCTCAACTTGTCCTCCAAAGTCTTGATGTCCTCGTAAGGCGGGAGGTCCAATCTATTGAAGCATGTGTGGCTTCGTGGCAACTTGCTCGCATCCCC
>Ga0307517_10000949_pt1 | contig 49333 bp, 46 predicted proteins | sample 23_EM_MG_FD_194515 | JGI IMG/M metagenome (GOLD analysis project Ga0307517, IMG submission 194515) | Populus trichocarpa ectomycorrhiza microbial communities from riparian zone in the Pacific Northwest, United States - 23_EM | ecosystem: Host-associated > Plants > Roots > Unclassified | place... | reverse complement strand
CCCCCCCCCCCCCCCCCCCCCCCCCCCCCCCCCCCCCCCCCCCCCCCCCCCCCCCCCCCCCCCCCCCCCCCCCCCCCCCCCCCCCCCCCCCCCCCCCCCCCCCCCCCCCCCCCCCCCCCCCCCGGTGCCGGAGAGATAAAAGATAGCTCCATACGTAATATCCATCGCTATGCTGGTTGTCAACAGACATGATTCGAAGAATGTATCCAGTAGTCTATATATCAAAAGCGCGGAGCAATTAGATCAAGTCAGCCAAGTATGATATGCCGACAACATGTCAAACCCATTTTGGGACAAATGCCAATATATCGTACCTCCCAAAGTCCTCCCATGATTAACACCCAACAGTACCACTTTCGCGTGAGGAACATTTGGACGATGTGAAGGAGTGTGGTCATGCCATAGAGTATCGCAAATAGTATCGCAGCGGCTTTGCTTGGGTCGTATCTGTCAAGAAGCATAACAGTCAACAATCGACCGAAAACCATCCCAGGCCCCGTCACAGCTCATATATCCATGCCATGACAGAGGGTCTGGAGCATTTGCTTACAGCCAGATTTCGTCGTCTCCATTCCCATCTTTTGGGATGCAATTGTGCTATCGTTAGCTAATAATTCCCCACCAGCCACCTTGTAGCTCTAGTCGACGACTTTAGGGGGAATTTGTGGCGCACCATTATTGTCGGAAGCCATTGCTTAATGACAATCTAAAGCTTTTTATATGGTTAACGAAGGGAGAGAAGAAATTCCGTATTATCGCGAGATTTTTTTCAAGAGAAATGATCATAAACCAGGAAAGTAAGTCGATTATGGTTTTTGGAGCCCGGGTCCTTATATATCACTCAAACCAACTGAGGACGCTTCAGATACCGCAACAGAGTCAAAATAGCAGTCTCTGAGCTCTGGTCCATGAGGCCAGGAAGGAACCTTCATTAATCAGACGGGATAAAGTTCCCCCACCAGCTCTTCCAGTGTGGTGTGCGCGTCCTCCTGCCATTGTGCTCAATAGGGACATGAAAGTATCCCTTGGACAGTGCGAAACAGTAAAATTCGGACCGCAGTACACTAAGACCAGATTTGGCCACAGTCAGCCATATTTGGCCAGAAACTCCTATTTTCCATCTCCTAAGTGCTCAACCGACTCAGCACTCTTAGCTATTCAGGACATTCTCGGCAAATCGTGAAGCTCAGATCTTTCCAGGACAGGCTTAACGTACTGGGGTCCGAATTTTACCGTTTCGCACCGCCCAAGGGATGCTCTGGTAGCCAAGGTGGGGTTACTAATCCTGATATTTCTCAATATGGGAGTAAACCCCCCTCGTGATTGGTCGGATTAGTTGCGTCGTGTCGTTGATGCTACACAGGAAACCGTATTACGACTACTGTCACGGTCCCTATCAGATTGAGCCTCTTATATCATGGCATTAAATTGAGATGGGTTCAACCTTATTTATCCCGTGTTAACGGGTAGCTAACGCGTAATCTCGCTGCCGAATTTCTCGGCATCCCTCAGAAGCTTACACGACGACCTGTGTAACAATCCCGAACGGGATATTCTTCTCTATACCAACCAATCGCGACGGCGCGCTCTTGGGACAGTACGTAGACTTACAAAATTCAACCGGCTCCAATCGAGCAATATACACCCCCGTCTGGGAAGCCTACGTAACCACATTGGTCCGTTTGTGTAGTGGTGGCTATTGCTCGGCTGGCACCAACATACTACGCCATCGCAACTACATGAATGGGCCAGCGTGGATACGAAGACTTTTCAAACGGGAGTGTGCTCAAAAATAGAGCCCGATCTGTAACTTTAATTTCTGTAAACACAGAAACCTGGTTGGTGCGCAACCCGTAAGCCCTGGAGAAAACCCTGTCGGTAGAGCTCTGGGAAACTCCCTGAGTCGCACTAGGGGCCGTATCTCCAGGGAGGCGGGTGCCCTCTTCATTAGTTGGGAGGGCCAATCGCTATAGTGCTTCTCGGGAGTGTCGCGACCCACCAATGCAAGTCTTGAGAAACAGTCACTGGGAGCTACCCAATTCCCGCATCAGCTGGCTTCCGGATCATTTCCTATACCCCACGAAGGTCCCCTGAGAGGTGAAGCTTGTGTTTATTAATAGAGTGATATTGCAACGCAGCAGGCGATCAATAGCACAGGATTTCAAAGGGTGCCAAGCAGAAGTCAGGCATATCACAGGATGTAATACCGTATCTAATATTTGAAGGGACGTCGTCGCCATTTCCGCGAAGCCATCCTCTGACACCCTAGTCAATATGCCCAGCATTGCGGGGCGGCTTTGGCTACCGATTGATCGGGTCCAGTTTGTATTCGATATCCGTGCTGTAGGATGCCAGGAAGCCTTGTCATTCATCCTCAGTAGAAGTAGACAGTGCCGCATCCTATTTACAGGGGAAAGATGTATTCGCATTGTCGTCTTCTGAGGTTCATAAGACATCACTCGTAGACAGGCTAAGAGATCATAGAAAATCCCTGAAAAAACAGACCTCAACCAACTACATATAAAGGCTCCCATCAATTATGGGAGCTTCAAGTCTTCGCTTTTCGATGTCTTATAGGGAGCGTGCTCTGGCGGTGGCTCTCCAGCAGACATGCGATGCGGGTAGAGTTGGCCCGGGAGCTCTTGTCCTGCTGAAACCGCGGAGGATATCCGTTCTTCAAGAAGGGCCCCGAAATGTAACCCTGCCCGATCCTATGAGCAAATGGATTTGAGTGAGCGCCAATTCTTGTCTTTGTATGGGCCCTGACAATCACAGCCCCTCACTCGCTGGATGGGAGACATCTTCCCACCAATGATGAAGAATGAAACAACCCGTGATATCTGGGATCGCCAACATCTGAAACAAGACATCACCTTCCGCTTGTTCTCCCTTCCCAGGCCCGCATGAGCGCCTACTTTGTTTTCACTCCCCAGCCGCCTATGCCCCCCCTAGATCCCCTAACAATTCCCGACACCAAAAAGTTCCCCGCCTCCTTCCACACAAAGGCGGCTGCCCGTCTCCCCTTTCTCCCTAGCCATTTTCGCTTGTAGACACCTGGCCGTGACGCCGGATCCCGACCGGAAACCCGCTTGAAATCCACTCACAACAAACCTCACCTAAACGCACGAGCACCAGTCAGAAGCCTAGTCACAGGTTGAGATTCCAACAACTAACCTTATCACTTGAATTCTACCGAATAACTCAGTCTTTCCCCTTTCATACTGCGGCGTTTGCTTGAGCTCGCTTGAGCGATCCCCCCCGCTCCTCACATACCAGCCCGCATTCCCGTGAAGTCAGGTGCCTGGATACTCCGCAGAAAAGAGGGGAAATTAAATTAAATTGCTGTGGTGGGTCTTCAGGGAACTCTAGTGCAAGAGTAGATCTGTCGAGCGTTCAGCTTTCTCACTCTATACAGTGGGGTTCATTGTGTTGGTATCTTGGTGATAAATTGACCGCAGGTATCTCATGGCCCCGCTCGCTCACCTCAAAAACAGTCCTGCTATCGTAGCAGCGGGGGCGGCGCTGTGAAGAGGATAAGTGCCATTCGGCAGTCACCGGAGCTCCTGGAGGGCTGAGTTTTTATTTTATTTTATTGTTTTTTTATTTATTTTTTTCGGAAAAAAACAACATCGGGATTTACCGGTAGCTCAATAAATTTCCAAAATTGCCCTCGCACAGCATAGCTGTAACAGAGCCGAGGATAGGTGGTCGATGTGGTGAGCCATAGGAGTACCAGAGAGCTGATGGTGTTTATTTTTAGCAATCACCCCCTTTCCTAAAAAGCACTGATGCCGCATATCAGCAACCCAGGGCACGGGTTCTCTCAGCTTTCAAAACCCCCACCACGACGCCTTGGTTTATCCTCGAGTGATATTTTGTGAGGTATTTTGTTGTGTGAGATTTGCGAACCCTTGGATGAAGACAAGAGTTTCCAAAAACAAACATGTTGCCCTAAATTACTATGGATGAACAATGGGAACCCTAAAATACAGGGAAAAGACCTATCGATCACTCCAACAGCCAAGGTATCATAATAGTATGAAAAAGATACCAAACCATGAAAGGTACAAGGGATGATTGCGGCAAAATGTGCGGAAAAAATGTGCAGTGCAGACTGACTTTGTCCCTAGTCTTCAAAAAATAAAAGCGCCGAAAAGAGACGAAAACCGGCTTTTAAGTGCCATCGTACGCTCCAGAAATCACTCTGGGTTCATACTGATGCCCTCCGCCATGCCATCTCCCCACCAATACGCCACGCGCCCGAATCTTGAAAATTGGATTCGGAGTACAAAACCGCAAACAAAAATAGACATTAAGATAGATGTAAAGCAATAACGGAGAGCAGTGGGCCTCCCAGAGATTTATGTAAGTTTAAGGCAGGAGATCACAATAATAGCAAAAATGATAATAAGGTAGATGGGCTAACGTGTAGAGAAAAAGACGTGAGGGGGAGTGTGCTCATGGAATAGTGCTTCGTTTTGTTTCATGTTCGAGTCAGCCTTCAAGTTCAGTCGTATAGGTTCCTCGTCTTTCTTCACTCTCGTCTCATTTGAATCGTGACGTATGTCGTTGGAATCGGGCATTGATACTTGCGATTAAGATTGTAGAGCAATCATGCGAACTGGTTATCGTGATTTCGTACTTTCATTCGTTCAGACGCGTGCGCCGGCGTGACGTGACGTTATGTTTGTCGCTTTTTCGTAGAGTTGAGTTAGAGGGCAGTTTGTGACCTAACCAGCCATTTCCTAGTCTCCATATCCTCGTGTGATCCCCTTAATTCGATAAAGCTTTGCGAGTTATCGCCGCTGGTTTCGGGTTCTTCTGCGAATGGGCTACGTAATATTGTGGAGCTTTTCCGAGGAGAGGGGACATCATCTCCCAGGAGACCGGCAGGAAAACTCGCACTCCTAGGAGTCATATCATAATCGGGTATTGGTGGGCTATTCGGTCTCTCTAGTATTTGGATACGAACCCGTACTTCCCGAGGATCTTCTGGCACTTGGTCCTCTGTGGAGTCGGCCGCTGTTACTTCGATCTCAGGAGCGTATATCCCCAACCCCATAACAGGACCCCCAGATTCAGCAATAGCCAGTGTACAAGCTGCCCTCTGAATGTCACCCACATCCGAGGTGTCCCAGGTGTCGAAGTGGTCAACTTCCACACTGGCCGGGGTCGAAGTGGTTACCGAAGTCGAAGTAACATAATACACTGATGAATGGCGGAGTTGTGGTCGTACGGGGGCTGGTTGAAGGTTGTGATTAAGAACCCGACCCTCCTTCTCCTTGAGACTAGTTTCAGAGGCACTGGTGGTGGTGGGTGGAGCAGATGAAATATCGTTCCCGCCGGCTAGTTTCGTAGGAGAGGCCTCTTCATCACCCGACCTTAAGCCGAAGTGCGGATTGACGGTGACATGAAGCGTCCAGAATATAGTTTGCGCAATCAGTGATGCGACAAACAGTGCAAACCCGATGACAATCAGAAGAGTTCTCGCACGACCGTACATCAATTCAGGTAAACCCTCAGGCCGGAGATTCAGCCAACCAAGTGTAAATGCGGAGGCAATTCCAGCCAAGACCGTAGATGAGATACCCACGAGTAAGCATGGACGCTTGGGTGATCCATAGATCATGGTTATGACCAGGAACAAGCAGGTTGTTAGATTGACTACTGTAGCAGTGATACATGAGGATAGGAGAACGGAATGGATTGAGATGGCTGATATCGAATACAGGACGAATAATACAGTGATACAGGCCGACAGAAGCAGGGTAAGGAAGCCTAAGAAACGGAGGGTTTGGTGGGAGGGATGGAAGAACATGATGCGGAAGGGTGGGCAGAGTTAGAGACAAGGATCCCGGACGGCTTCTCGATACTACTCGAATACGGCCCGGGAAGTTTGGGATAGAAAGGGGGCCAGAAAGATCGGGGAAAAAACTGTTGGAAGTGGTGGAGGCCGAGGGTTGGGGGGAGGATACGAAGCATCAACGGGTCTCATAGGGTCTTAAGAAGGAATATGTAGATGGCTGTCGTGGTTGCCGTAGCTGGAGACGTATGTTCTCCTTCTTAGATGGTGATATCTCGGAAGATCTGAGCTCGATACCTCCTACGGGAGAGGCTTGGGTAAAAGGACAGAAATAGAAAAGATGTTTGTGTCCTACGCCATGTGAAGACCAAGCAAGACCCGGGACTCGGGAGAAACGAGATCTGATGTCAGGCAACGAGGGAGAAGGGAATAAGGAACCTGATTGAAGGAGAGAGGGGGATCGGGGAGATTGGAGACGAGGGAGGAAGGCGTTTGGGCGAGAAGGTGTGTGAAGAGTGGATAATGTGGGGAGATGTATGGGATAGGTGAATGAAAGGGGACAGTTATTCCACTTCGGGGGGAGGGGATATGGGGAAACCCAGTGTTGCCCGTGTCTTTTGCGTTTTTGTGTTTGTGTTTGTTTTTTTTGGCAGCGAAGATCTTCCGGAAGCCCCTGCGGACGTGGAGAAACCAAAACAAACAACGCCTGTGCCCGTGCACTGCCACGCTTTGGTTGTCATGCAAGTAATAACTTTTTACAGGTATGATAAAGTGACTAATCAAAAGTCTTGGTGATTCCCCCATTTAACACCAAAAATGGGTGAAAGCTGCACTTTTAAATTGTTGATATCTCACCAGAAACTCGATCTCCTTTCCCCAAACTTCTGATTTAAAGTCTTTTCATCTGTGTAATATCCTCTAATTAATTTCAAGTATACTCATCACCAACTGAAGGTTCTACTAGCTTGTAAAGTTCTACTATTTCTTGAAAGTTATTATTTTCACTAATTTACTAAGATAATTGTTCCAGCAACCACTTACCAACAATGTTCCAAGCTTTGATTAGATGTACAGTAAGAAAGAAGTATCAGGAGACTCCGTAAATATATAGAAGATAATCTTGAGATATATATAACAACTTAGATGGTTTGTGAAAGGTTTTCCATTCAGGTTTGCAAGAGGAACTTAAGTAAGAAACCTATTGGAAGCGCGATATTTAGTGTGAAAGGGGCCCATGACCAAGACTTTTGATTAGTCACTTTAGTAGTACGTTCTATGGGATCAAAAGGGCGCAAACCCTATTTTCTATCAGCCAAGTTTACACAACTGGCGAACTCAAAGGCTGGACATTGCTGGAGGACTGAGCTTTTATTGAATCACTTTTAGCTCCAGGCTGGAACTTGGAGATAAAAGTAAAAATTAAGCAAAACAGGGATAGGAACAGGGAATCTCAGGAGTCATAGAAATGGCATGAGAGGAAAAGCGGGAGATTATCAGAAGTTATAATTTCTGAGTTATTGCAAATTCAATCGATAAAGGTTCTGCAGAGATTTCACAAGTCTAAGATTTAATTCAATAAACAAAGTAGTTAAAATAATGAACTTGAAGTGATTTGGGGAGAGGAGAAAACAAGATGTTAAACAAAAAGATTATTTAGTAAGTGGACTAGTGATTGGCAATGAAGCTAGCAAATCACAAAATCAAAAAATCAAAAAATCAAACAAGTGAGCTGGTTGACAATCAAATTATTTAATCACCTTAAAGAGTAAAAGTACTAAACCAGCAACCAACCAATATACAAACCAGTTGGTTTGTGAATAAATTAAACAAAAAACAAAGAGGCTAATAAGTAAGCAAACACATGAACAATCTAGCAAGCGAGGCACTGAGCAAGGAAACAAACAAGCAAGAGAACAAGCAACCACGTGAACAAGCAACCAAGTGAAAACACAACCAAACAGCCAAATAGCCAAACAAGCAAGCTATCAAACAAACAAGTAAGAAAATAAGCAAGCAAGTAAACCAAGAAGGCAAGTAGGCAAGTAGATGAGTTAGCAAGCAAGTAATGAGCGAGTAGGCAAGTAAGCTGATAGGCTAGTAGGTAGACAGATAAGCAAGCAGACAGGCTAGCAAGCAAGTACACAAGTAAGAAAATAAATAAACAAGTAAGCAGAAGAACAAGTAAGCAGAAGAACAAGCAGGTAGAAGAATAATTAAGCAGACAAGCAAGCAAGCAAGCCAGCAGATGGGGCAGCAAACAAGGAAGCAGGTAGATGAGTAAACAAGTACAGTCGAACCATGCTATTCCAGACAGCCAAAATCCAAGAAACTAGTCTGAGGTACCAAATTATTTGGGACAGTGAGTTAGGCTTTCGTGTAAAAAAATTCAGAATTAGGGGAATTTAGTCAGGAAAAGCAGGAAATCTGGAATGGTAATGTCCAGAACAGTGAGCTATGACTGTATATACAAAAGCAGTCAGACAGTGAAGTAAGCGAACAAGCAAGCAAGTGGGTAAGCAATAAATCAATCAATTTCCCATATTGCAAGGTAACTGTTTCAGATTACAACCTCTTCTTAGTCATTATAGAAATGAATATTGCAATTTGGATAAAGGGTTGACTAATGAATGTATGGAAATGCAAGTCTGTGTATCTCTTAGCATAAGATTTACTAATTGTGTATAGATTGTGAACAACTTATCCAATTGGAAGAATGAGCGGTTACAATCTTGTGTATCCTCTTTGGGTAGCAACAAGATTATGAATCCATTCTGGAACTGAGGCAGTATAACAGGCAATTGTCTTAGGTATAAGCATATTACATTTTTCTAAAATTGCACAAAGTAACTCTGAAAATGTCATTAGTCATAGATTTTAATAAGTAATATTCCACTTTATCCTTTTCCAAACTTTCTTAGTTGGAAACATATCAGGAGAGCTGGTGGGCCATGGAAAGCCATACTGACTGATTCCAAGTCCAGTAAGTTCTTCTCATGTTTTAATTGCAGTATATACTAAGTTAGGCCAATACTCTATCCTGTTGAAAGTATATATAAACTGAATAACTTTCCTGCAAACAAAGTTGTTGCCACTAGGGAAATAGAACAGGATATATAATACAATTCAGGTATATCATTGAGTTGATTCTTGTTTAGTTCTCAGTTTCCCAAATAATAAATAGTGACCACAGGTTTCCATGAATCACCTCTCAAACCATAGTTGTGGTTTATTTTTTTAAATTTTGGTATGAGACAATTCTTATAATATTCCTCTTCAGGCTTACAAGTCACGCAGCAAGGTTCTGATAATTTGCCACTATTAAAGGCTGCCTGATCAGAGAAAATAATATTCTGAAATATTTTTTTCCAATCGATGAAATTCATACTCCATGTAGTAAGTTGCCTCTTTTTGCATTTTGAGTTAAAAATGTCTTTATCTGAGCTATATAGTGGTTATTTTCTGCGCTTTAGAATATTCAGTGTAAAAATCAATCGAATATCTTAATATTGACTAATATAGCAATTTTAGCTAATAGTAAATGACTGTCACAAATTGTGACTAATCAAGGCAGATTTTACATGACTAATATTAATTAGTTAGAGGTATGTTAAGTTTCACTCTATGAAGTCAGTTGACTCATAGTATCTTATATGACTACACAATAGCAAGTCATTATTATGTTATGATTGGTTAATTGTTATATGACTCATAATTGGGCCGTCAGATGATGTAATAACATTCACACAGAACTTACATTATGAGTTCAGAGTTTTACACTTGTGACTCATTTGAGTACATGACTTATTTTATAAGTTATTATTGGTTAAAGATCTCATGTGCAACTGACTCATAGGAGTTATGATAGCTGATAGATTTCACACTATAACTTGTTACACATAATAAGTGTTGGATCACTAATATTGATAAGTTATCAGGGTAAGTGTAGAGTAGAGATTGCGTATAAATAGAGTGCTTTTCCTTCTAGGATGTAGATCTTCATACTATCATCTAAGTACTTTCCTACTTATCACTTTTATGAAGAAACTATGACTTTATATTCTTTTACTCGCGATCACTTTCCACCTATGATTGATCTTCCAATTAATACAAGATTATCAAAATCAGCAATACCAAGAACTACGAAGTAGCTCTACATAGTTTATTATCATCTAATAGGAAAAGTGTTCCTATCAGAACTAACAAATATATCATTAGGAGGATTGTTATCTGCTGATAAAGATAATTTACTTTCAATATAACACAGACTTCTTTCAGATTTCAGAGAAACTATAAGGGATTGTTTCAACAACAATGGTAGGCACTTGAGGTCTGAGTCTCAATTAGTTGGCATTAGATAACAGGTATGAAAATAGGTTTCTGCCCTTACTGTGTTTGAATTGATGGCTGATATTTATAGGCACTATAAATTAGACAGTAAAAGCTCCTAATTGGTATATTGAATTCCTCATGTCTATGATAATATGTCCATTATTCATACTAATAAAGCTGACAGATGATATTCTGAATTGAAGGTTATATGATATAGTATTTGGTTAAAGTAGTATTACACTCTTGATTTCTACTCTTGAATTCACACTTATTATTTTCTTTACCAGTACATTTCTGAAGAACTTGAGCTAATATTTTATGAAATCTAGGAAAGCTTACAGGAAGAGGAAAAGTATGTGTCTCTGTAGCTTCAGGCTTTTATTGTACACTTGAGGCATAAGTAGACATTGATTATGCTAATGGATATACTAATTGAAAGAGATATGAGCTTCACCTTTAATTGAGGTTAGAAAATATTGCCAATTTGTAGGTCGACTGATATCTGAAGAATACGAAGAAATGTTTAAAGATATTTGCTATGAACTTTTAAAGATAAAAGGTAAGGGAACTAGCAATTTTCTCAATTTTTACAGACACTTAAAATACCATTCTCATATAACCTTTTGTTATATATGAAACCAGTTTTTACTCGTTTATTATTTCAACATTCTTCAGATATTATCATATCTGATGTTACATCTACCAAGATTTGATTCAGGTACTTAGAAACTCAACCTGGCTGATTGTTTCCCACAATTCAGCCCACACAATCATTTCTTGCAACTTCAAGATTGCTGAAGCGACTTGACGTTTACTTCCATCTCTAAGCATACAACCTTTTTCAGGTCAGTCTTCACCAAGACCTCTATCACAACTTCTGCCATATTATGACCTAATTATGGTTGATGTGGTTCACGAAGCATTTACCTCACACTTTGAAGATATTGTAAATGAAAATATTTGAAATATGGGACTACAGACTACTATTTTGATGTTGCTCGATGCATAGTCTGAAGGCAATGAAACCTAATGCAGCCTTTAAACCCAGGCTAATTTGCCCTCATAAAAATGATTGGCCAACACTTACAGAAGAGTGTGGGATTTCACAGTCATTGAAAAAGTTGAGGAGAAATGCTGCATGGTGGCTAGATAACTCTGACCAAGAGGTCAAAATGTGATCCTTATCAAAGTGTGTAGTATAATAGTAGAAAAATAAAAATGGATGAGTGGCAATCAGGGCCTCTAATATGGGGTTGCTAGGAGCAGTCTGATCCCCCCTAATATGGGTCCCAAGAAGACCCAATTGGCTATTATTAAGTCTGATCTTGGAATGAGACTCATTGCTACAAGAGTATTTACTATAAACATTAGAAAGCTTTTCCTCAGCGACCCAGACCCCGAAAATGCTGAAGCTGATATCCCTATTAGTATGGAGGTACTTCAGAACATTTTGCCAAAAATATCTGGAATTCTACTCTCAAATAATAAATGCTCATCATTATTTGCTGTATTTTGAATGTTTTATTATTCACTATTTGTCCTTTTTTGGCTATTCACTTTTTTTCACTCTTATACAAAATTCTTCACTACTTTGGAGCCATGACTCACCCTCTCCTTGCATTTAATTAATAAAATAAATCCACATTTCTCTTCCTGATCCCTTCCTCTTCATTTATATGCTTTTATTTGCTTGATTACATAAATCTTGAGTTATTGTTATTCACATTTTGTTCTGTTCTTTTGTTGTTTCCTCAATAGTCAGTTCTAGACTCCGGTACCTGTACATAGTTTAAAGGTTGAACTCTTATCCCCCTCAGTGTTAATAGTGCTGAATTTCCCTACATCATGCTAAAATGTGAACTGAAAAAACCATAGTAGCCTTACACTTTTCTAAAAATCTCAATTGAGTTATATCAAACACATTTCAGGTCACGTCGTGATCCAGATCTTTTCCCAAGTGGAGCTTTCCTATGGAAGGAAAAAAATGAGATCCATAACCAGATCCAACCTCCCTCCCTGAGCTGCCAACCTTTACCGACCAGAAGTAACTGGGATCGGAAACGACTATATACAAAGGATCAAGTTGAACATTTATCCTCTTCTCTAACTCCATAGGCCATCTAGGACTTTGATCTTGCCTTTCAGCAGCTGTAATATAAGTATAGTCAAATTAGGCTAGTAGAAGGAAGATATCCAAAACAGCAAATATATTCTCTATGGGCAGGGGTCAGAAATTTTCAAATTTCTATCCAGTCCAGAAACATGCAACATCCAGGGCAGTGAGGTGTATTTCTATAAAGCCTGAATAAGTCTCCAAAAATTATCTGGGACAGCCAAAGGTTCGGTAGTGCGAAGCCTGCGACAGCGGGTGCGACTGTATTGCCATCAGCCATTGGGCAGGTCCAAGAAAATTATCACTTGCACCATTCCGACATTCATGAAATTCTACGGTACAGTGATGGAAAGGTTTTATGGCAACTGAGATACTAGTGTACAAGAGAAAAAGAAGCTAAACATAAACGTTCCCAAACCTCCCTTAGTCCCTCCCCCCCCAAGAGCTAAATAACCCATGTCCAATCCGTTTGTCTGCCCTACCGTCTACCCACAAGTCACTCCCCCTCTACTCCTAAAGCAGCTGACATAATAAGCCTTGAATGCAATTTTAAGTAATAGTAGGTCAAGGTTGACTTACAGTTTTCGCATTAAAAGATTGTCTTATTGGGCACAATCCTTATTGCCAAGAATCCCAGACAAGAATGGCAAGATCTTGAAGATCTACTTTGCTGAGAACAATATCCTCTTCACCTCTGGTGCGGTCGGGATTACGAAGGAAGATTTTGCTGAAGTTGAGGCTAAAGGGAGCCGTAGCAACAGCTCTAGAACCAGGAAGCACAAAGATGGTGACTTTCTGGGTCCTTTTTAGGATTGTTCTGCTGCCATCGGGGTGGTCTTGAGTAGCCTGTGTGTGCGGCCCGGTGTCCATTTCCCATTGCTCAATCTTTACTTTTCTGTCCTTTTGGGAGGCTTTGATGACAAGAACAATTTTTACCTCCTCATGGGAATTCTCAAGCCACCAGCAGGCATCGGCAATCAAGCGTCTCTTGGATTTTAAAACTCCGCACTCAAAGACCAGAGTTGGCCAATCAATCATACGAGGGCGGGGTGGTCCCGGTTTCAACCCACAATAGGCTTCTTTGGAACTATTTCTTCCTTCAAAACTCGCGCCGCCCACATTAATCAGCACATCATTCACTCTCATCTTTGCTATCCTCATCCTCAGGGTGTCTATGAACTGCGCAGCGACTAATCCAGGAAGTACGTGGAACATCCCTTTGACAATGAGGGTCTCTTCATTATCGAGGTAGAGGAAACGGAGTCCTTTATAATTGGTGTCACGAATCCGGTTGATATACGCAAGATTTTTTTGCTGTACCATGGAAAACACAATGTATTGTCCACCCGTTGAGTTGATTGCAACTTCGGTGAATCTATCGTCAATGGCCTTTGTAAAGGTGGCTCCTCCACGATATTTTTTGTGCTCTACTCCTTCGAGCCCTTCGGTAAGATAATAATGCATGTCGAGTGGTCCACAAAGCTCTGGGGTTGGGGACGCAGAGAAGGTCGGAGAGAAGGGCTCTGGGGTCGGGGACGAAGACAAGATCGGAGGGAAATCCGCGTGCGGGCTGGACGAGGCAGACATTGTTTCTGGTAATCGGTGGTAGATGTGGAAGGAAAAATACCAGTTAGGTGGTATCAGTATTAAAGGCTGTGGATTTTTAAGTTTGTGAGAAGCTGGAGTGGTGGGGAGAAGATGTGCGCTTTTGAATGTAATTTCAGCGCAGTATTTGTCATCTGACCCTATTTGATGTTGTCAAAACAATAGGTTACCCGGTAACCGTGCCAAGGTTCCTGTTGCGATTCGTTCCCAAATCTCACCTCTACGATATAACAGTCCAAAGTTACAAGTACTTGCGGCTCAATGTAACTCTCAATTTGTATGTGAATTTAAGAATTACGAACGACCACCAAACATTCTCTGATGCTTTAAACGTCCTTCCCGCTTCCTCACACATTGTTTTAAGTCTTTAAGAATAGTCTTCCTTTTTTTTCACACTCCTTTGCAGATTCCGTTTTCATCTGGTGGGCTTTTTGCTTGAAAGTGACGTTGAGTTGCAAGTGACATTTAACTGTTAGGCACTCTGTGGAGAATGCCCAAGGTTGTGGCTCTAGGATGGCCCATCTCTACTGGCCCATTGCTTTCAGCCCTACCCCGCCAGCCCTCAGCAGCAACAGGTATTCCTCGTACCCACTAACTTTAGCACGTCCCCAAGTCAATCGGCGTTCTCTCGCAGAAAGAAAAAAGAAAAGGTGTTTACCACAACATGGTCGCCGTTGTGACGAGTCAACGGTTGATCTGGCTGCTCGCCGGGGTGGAGAAAGGGGAAGATAAAAGATAGGGTCCACTCAGGTGTGAAGTCGGAGGATCACCGGAGTTTTGATCTTTGGTTCACTCATATATCGATTGAAGTATGATAGATCTCTCATCAATATCAACAAGCCCTGATCCTCCATTGATTTCTTTAGTTTTTCAATATGAACCAAATATTGGGCGATCCCCTATAGACCCTTGCTTCCGAATATCTTGTGTCGATCGTGACTCGTCTAAACAACTAGAAACCTCACTGCAAAAAAAAAGAAAATGCTACCCTGCTTGTTGCTTACTAATCCAGTTTCACTGCTCCCACGCGGGAGACGACGTCTCTGTGCGACCAGTTGGTCGAGCTTCGTCTCTCACCCTAACTCCTCCAACACAACTAGCAACGCAATACACCACCCCACCATCGCTTCATCCACCACCACCACCCTCTCCATCTCTTTTCCCATCCCCCTTCCATCTCTATCATCTACAGGACGCCCGGCAGCACCAGATATTTCAGCTATTCCGTCTTTAACGGCTCCTCATCACGATGAAGCTCACTTTCAAGGTATGTTGCCCCTCCCTTCCTGCACGCCCCGCTGTTCTGCAATATCGAAATTTGACGCATATCCCCACTCATATAACTAACCACTCCTTTCCTTTCACAGGATCTCAAACAGCAAAAGTTTGTCATTGATGCTGAACCTACCGATACTGTAATTATTGATTCCCTCAATCTTATTTGGATGAGAAATGAAAAGCAACAAAAGTTACTCACTCGGCCGTCAACCAGATTTCTCAGGTGAAGGAAAGAATTAGCAAGGAGAAAGGATGGGATGCTGCGGCCCAAAAGCTCATCTACTCTGGTAAGAGCTTTCCACCTTCCCATATGAAGGAAGTCCTATGAAATAATATAATCTTTGGTGATAGGTAAAATCTTGCAAGATGACAAAACCGTTGGGGACTACAAAATTGAAGAAAAGGGATTTGTGGTATGCATGATATCAAATAAAGTATTTCTATCCACGTATACACTTACTTGATGGATGGAAACTGATAATTAAATAAGCCTAAAGCTGCGTCTTCGTCTTCTGCTGCTGGTTCTAGTTCGGCTTCCACCCCAGTGAAAGCGCCGTCAACACCAGCCCAAAGTTCTGTCCCCGCCACCCCCTCTGCTCCGGCTCAGGCTGCGATAGGTTCATCAACCTCAGCCACTGTGCCAGAGACACCGACTCCTTCAGGCGCCACCACCGGTTCCGCTTCGTTACCACCAGCTACCTTCAATGATCCATCGGCATTAGCAATGGGAGGTCAGAGGGAAGAGGCTATTCTTAATATGATGGGAATGGGTTTTGAGAGGAGCGAAATAGAGAGAGCCATGCGCGCAGCGTTTTTCAATCCAGATAGAGCTGTTGACTACCTTCTGAATGTGAGTGACAGCACTATACGCCCTGCACAATTACCTCAATCTGCGGAATCTCCACACAGCTAATACTTTTTCAGGGCATCCCTGAACACCTTACACAGGAGCGGCCGGCTCAGTCTGCCGCACCTCCGGCCGCACAATCGGCCCAACCCGCTGCCAGACCCGCTCCTGCCGTTAGTGGTAGCGCGTCCGGGGAAGGGGCTGAGCGGGAAGGAGCTGAGCCCGAGAATGTTAACCTGTTTGAAGCTGCCGCTGCCGCTGCTAGCCGCGGAAGTGCCCCTAGCCAGGGAAGAGCTGGAGCCGCCGCTGGTCTCGCGAACCTTGACTTTCTCAGGAACAATCCCCAGTTTCAACAATTGCGTCAAGTCGTTCAACAGCAGCCACAGATGCTTGAGCCAATCTTGCAACAAGTCGGCATTGGGAATCCACAGCTTGCAGCATTGATCAGCCAGAACCCCGAGGCTTTCCTGCAGCTGCTCAGTGAGGATGCGGATGACGAGGGTGGGCCACTGCCTCCCGGCTCTAATCAAATTGCAGTTACTCACGAAGAAAGAGAGGCTATTGAGAGAGTAAGTCTTGCCTTGTTCCTCTATACTTTGGCCCCTTAGGTCGAAATACACAGCGGCTAATGGTGATCCCAGTTATGTCGTCTTGGTTTTGATAGAGATATGGTCATTCAAGCGTACTTTGCCTGCGACAAAAATGAGGAGCTCGCAGCCAACTTTTTGTTCGAGCAACCCGACGACGACATGGAAAGTTAAATCTCTTTCCCTTTCTTCCCCTTCATACCTTGTTTTTATCGCATTCCCTAGTCTAATCTAAACATGGGGTGGACACCAAATTCAAACTCGGGGTTTTCTTGAAAGTGTGTGAGTGATGCATGAATGATTGATGCTGGACGGCTCGCTTTTCCGTTTTGTCCCCCTTTTTCCACAATTCCCTCTTATGAAACTACTATTACTATTACTCTTTTCCTTTAGCAGTCACTTTTAGTTTTTCTATGTAATCTCTCTACTCCTTATGAAGTTCGGGGTCGACACTGAGCATACAAAAATTGGAATCTTGAGTGCATGTAAATCAGCAGCTTCTATCGTTATCAGCGTGCCCCAATCTTCATCATTGCTCGTTTGGAGAAGCATCTCTCACAGACCTGCCCTCTGTGCCAGTGATACATACTAAACCAGGCTTACCAGATTCAATCACTGCGAACGAACCTCAATAGGAATAGCAGTTGAGTCTAGAAACCCCAAAAGCCTGCCCACTTACCCACACACTCATGCGCACCCGCGAAATATAACCACACTGCTCCCACTCGTAAAGAGCTAAGAAACAAGGGGCTTTCTTAGCAAGAAAACCCTGCTTTGACTACATTTTTTGAGTCTACAGGTCGGTCACAAAACCTCACTCATTCCTCCATCCAGCAGGTACACATTAGCTTACTCGGAAGTTCCATCTCACGCATTCGCCATATCACACGAAATTATTTCAATCGTATATTTAGACTCTGGCGCAATCCGAGATACCACTGAGTAAGTTTCATAAAAATCTGACTCTTCTCCCCTTCACCGAAACATAAGACATGACTCTAACATCAATTGATGAGTCCGGCAAATCCTTGGCAAGCCCGATTCACATCTTGGGAGTCAAGTACTGGTATGATACAAGTAGTAGTATCAATCTAGCAGCAGCAGCCAAATCAGCGCCATAGATTAAACCTCGGTGCCTTAATAAGGAGCTCATAGAAGGGTGTCTTTAAATCTTGGGTCGGTCCTTCCTTTCCCTCCTTTCCGATCTCCTCCCCACTGATACTGATACTGGCTTGGCACTGGCAGAGTTTTTGACAAAAAAAAAAGCCCCACCACACAAAAAGCCCCGCACCGTACTGCTCTTCTCTCTCCTGCTCTACCACAGAATAATTTTTCATCATCACTTCTACTTGTTGTAAACACCAACCAATTCATCCACCAAACCTACTCCGCACAAAGCAGAACTCAGATCTAATCAAAAGAGAAAATGGCCGTCAGAGCTCAGGTTTGTTCATATATCCCTGGTGTGCATGGGGTCACCTCGATGGCCACATCGCTAACCATGAGGTGGCATCTCTAGTTTGAAAATTCCAATGAGTATGATCTCTCTTCCACGCCGCCGTTTGCCTGATAGTCGCATATTCAAAGGAGAGGAGGGGGGGTTCGGATATAGGTGGCCGACGAACTAACAAATTGGATAGAGTTGGTGTTTTTGCGACATTGACGAACTCTTATGCACTTGTCGCCACTGGTGGTTCAATGAACTTTTATAGGTCCGTTCCTGTCAATTGGGGGAGTGAGGGGAGAAAGCAAAAATTGATGGGGCCATCCGGACAGTGTTTTCGAGGCCGAACTTGCAGATGTCATTCCCATCTGCCATACCACGATCGCTGGTACTAGAATTGTTGGAAGGTTGACCGCCGGGTACGTGAGATATATCGATGGATGGGCGGGCCAGGGGGCAGACTAGAATATAGGGGAGGCGGCTACAGGACTAGACTGATGGGGGTATTTGCCTTAGGAATCGGAACGGATTATTACTTCCAACATCGACAACAGATCAGGAATTACAACACCTTAGAAATTCGATTCCAGAAACCGTCAAAATCCAAAGAATTGAGGAGCGGCTATCGGCCCTTGGTAACGTCATTTGTGCCAACGATCATGTCGCTTTGGTCAGTTTTATCCTACGGGCCTGATAGATGTGGGAGTTGGGGCTGACGAGGGGCGGGTTGTAATCGGGGATTAAAGGTTCATCCTGATATAGAACGCGAGACAGAGGAGATTGTTGCGGATGTTTTAGGGGTTGAGGTCTTCAGGCAAACTATCTCTGGTACTACTCCCACCGTCATTTCCTGTGATATATGGGCTGTTTCCAATGCTTATCACCGCTTGCGTGCAGAGAATGTCCTTGTGGGGTCCTACTGCTCACTTTCGAATCAAGGCGGAATCGTACATCCAAAGACGTCAATACAGGACCAGGACGAGCTTTCTTCGCTTCTGCAGGTCCCACTTGTCGCCGGTAGTGTTAATCGTGGATCGCCGGTAGTGGGTGCGGGCATGGTCGTTAACGATTGGATGGCTGTCACTGGTTTGTCTTCCTGGGAGCGGAGCGGGTCGGGAAAATTCAAGCACTAACCTTGGTGGACAGGTCTTGATACTACTGCCACGGAGCTTTCGGTCGTAGAGAGTGTATTCAAGTTAGGGGAGGGAATGGGCCCGAGCAATCTCGCGGGAGGGTTGAGAGATTCTCTGGTGGAGACATGGTACTAAATGTGGTGATGACAGCGTGAGCATCCCCCATCTCCTAAAATATCCTGGGGAGGTCCTCTTTCTGCGAGGGGACAAAAGAGCTTACTCCTGGATATCAATTAGTACTTATTTTTCATTCCCAGCTTTTTTTTCCCATGCTATCGAATGGTTTATTTTCAAAGCACTCATCAGATAAAATGAAGGGAACAATCGAGCCCCTTGGGTCAATCATACTAGTTTGATTTTTCCCGTGTGATTCTTCTATTATAACATTTCTCCCCTGTCTTTCTCTCCCTCTCTCCTTTTCGCTTCACAATGTCGAAAGGCTTAGTCCTTTACTATTTGTATTTTTGAAGGGGGCTTTTTATTTCTTCTTTTACGGGTGCAAGTGGTGCATTTCAACGTTGGTTTACCCTATAGAGAAACGTAATGAAAGTCCTTATTTCCTGCAGATCCCTCGACGGGAGCCGATTCGACACTTTCATCTTGCTCTTATTTGCATCCTCGTGCCTTCCAGTTTCAGCCCTCATTGACGGTACGGCACAATCGGTGTTTGCGGTGATCGTGAGGCCCGGACCAACAGTGGGGGATCATACGTTATAAGATGGCTTTGCAGGCTTTTCAGGCTTTGAGCTGGTGGGCAGCAGCCTACAGAAAGGGTACTCGCACGGGATTGGGCACCGCCTCGCTTCTTTGCCTGCTATGAACGGAAGGCGCTCGCTGGGAGGATACCCTGCTGGCCTTGTCTCTTGTCTCTTGCACTTTCGGCATGTACGAGCACAGTACAGTATCAATATTCGGACCATGACATCCGCACATTTGGCAGGATACAACATTTGGCCCCATGGTCAAAATGTTGGGACTTTGGAGTTTTTCCCTCCTCGCTTTAAGGACCTCCCCTTAAGGATCGGTGGATTGTTTTGCAGTCGGCAATGTGAGTGCACCCTGACCGTGCTATTTTGCTCGATCGAGGCATTCCCCGCAATTGAGTTTTGTTTCTTTTTTCTTTTTCTTGTCCCATTTTCCTTTTTCTCTCCTTCCGCGAGGCGCTGGATGGGGCAGCGTGGGAGTATCCCAATGGTTTCTTTCCTTCTTCCTTTCCAGAAAATTAGAGGCTTTTTACTCGGTGTAGTGATATCACTTCCCCAGGCTTCTGATACTGACGGCTATTTGAAGCTTCTTCATTAGTCGGGAACGTTAAAATGCTCCGCCTTTTTTTAGTTTACCGGACGACAGCCAAGCAGCGCTTTACAAGTTACCACACAGCAACAGAAAGCATATGGAATCCTCACTCCTCCCTCATCATCATCGTCATCATTAAGTTAGTAATGCTGCCCGGTCAGGGATCAACATCCTATATGCGTCAGGTTAATCACTGAACAAGTGCTTCGGTGAGCCCGGCCAATTTCGACCAACTGGAGGGATGTGAAAAAGATAGAGGAGGCTTGGAACATGGCATACGCATACTTGTACGTACTTTGTTCGTACATACGGTAGTTAAGTGGTATGAAGAGAGGTTGGGGTGTCTCCTTTCCCCTCTTATCAACAGCGACAACAAACTGATGGAAATAGGACTTAGGTATTATGCGTGTAGTTATTTATGACACTACGCATATTGTACGACATTGGAGCTGTAGGCTCCCTTAGGGGGAGAATCAAAAGAATGTCGTGAGAAAGAAGCTTTCAGTATCCATTCCAAGATCGTTGGCACGACATGGCGAGCTTCCATCGACCGGAGAGTTGGGAGATATACTGCATGAAATCACCCCTCCCCCCTTACTTTTTGACTTAACTCTCTTGCAAAGGGCCTCTTCAAACCCTGGTGGAGTTCGGTGGGACTCGAAGTTTATCTACACGAGGGAGGAAGGGGGGGGGTCCGAGCTTTTCCCATCTCACACACACATCTCCAACCCCCCTATCGTGGGTGGTAGCTAGCGGTGTTTGTTATTATTTTCTTCTTCCGTCGGCTCTGTGCTTTTGCCCTTGTTTTCTTCCCCTCGCTCGCTCCCTATCGGTAGTCGAGATACCGGTAGCTCTACCGATACCACTTTATCCAGGATCAAGGAAGGGGAAAAGGTGTATTTTCGAAACAGTTTAGGAATCTCCTAGCGACCGAGGGAAAAAGAGACTTTGTCTCTTAAAACTTTTACTGTATCCCGCCCTCAACAACCAACCCGTTACCGCCAATTGAGCAGACGAGGAGCTAGAAGGGTTTAAAGGGCAAGTACATCAGATGGGCAAGCGCACGCCTCGCTTTGCAACGCAGGAAGAGGAGGTCCTGTGATCAAGAAAAATAAACTACCACCCAGGAAATGCCAGTTGAGTTGTCCGTTCTGCGCGGTTGAGGTTTGGTTTAGGTTGTCGGTGGACGATCCCGAATGAGATAGAAGCGAGGGGGTGGGGGAAGGAGGACGAGGAGCAGAGGGGGAGGGGGAGGGTGGTTGTAAAATTGAGATTAGATAAGTGGGACAACGCGGGGAAGGAAAAGGAACACTGAGGACCTTCATATTTAGCTTCATTATCGGTGGAAATGAAAATGGTGACGTGGGATTGCAGATTTGTTTCGAGTATGGGCAGGATATCGGCGTACTCCCGTACGGCGCAGTCTACGCACACACCGTACGTACCCAGGCAACAAGAGCAGCGAAGGGATTTCCTCTCCACAACACCGTATGTATCTGATCCAGAGTGATTGCAGTTATGAAATGAAAATTTATGATGGTTTAAATGCACGATAGAGCGAAAAAAAGGTCAAAACCAGATTGGTCCATCACAAGAAAAATTGAGAAGGAAAAAGATGGTAAATTAAATGTGAGCGAAATGAATCGCAATAATTACCTCCAAACAAGAAACAGGTGACAACAACAAAGCAGAAAGCTCTTCAAACGAAAAAGAAACGAATGCGCGTTAGGTACTCATTCATTCCTCAAAGAGAGTAATTGCGGGGAAAGCGTACTGTACTCGAGTACATACATACCGGACAGGCCGGCAGCAACGCGCTACAAAATATCCATCGTACGGACTTATGCTCTCCACTGCTATGATACCACACCACTGATCATGTTATGTCACGCAAAAAATGGGGTGATAATGTTGTTATTGTGGGGTTGGAAGATCAACTCTTCCTTTCCACCCCCTTTCCCTCCTCCGTTCAAAACATCCTCAAGAGGGCCAATCACCCCATTCCTGCCTCCAATGAATAAGTAAGAAAGAGAAAAGGAGCGGGACGGGAATTCTACCAGAGCACTGTACCGGTATCCATGCACCCGCTTCGTTTCGGATTTGGATTTTGTGGGGAAGAACATTAGCGCGTTGAAACGAGAGCCAAGGAAGACCATGCGCTGATGATGCCTCTCCCTGCCTGGGGAGTGGCAATTGCTGTTGCTGGCGGGAAAATAAAAAAAAATGAATGAAAGAGGGGCCGTTTGTTGATTTTTTTATATTTTACGGTATATCGTATTCTATTTCCATTTCGCTCTGTTGACGATAAAAGAGAAGGAAGGAAGGGAGGGACAAGAAGGGGGGGAATGATTGGGATGCGAACTTATTCCCTCTGCAAGGCCGGTATCTACGGTGGCCAACTCTGCGATGAAAGTACCGGTACTTTGTATGACAACCCTTAGGCGCGCGACACCATACCGTATCTGTAGTAGAGCACAAAAAGGATATCTTCGAACCGGAACAAGTACTGTAATGTGATACCTATTGAAAGAAGAAAGCAAGATACGGCATTACGCCATGAACTGGTAAACTGCTGTGATAAAAACTGACGAATGGATTGTGGGGGGGGGTGGGGGGGTGGGTGGGTCGGTGCAAGAAGGAAAGAAAGAAAGAGAGAAAGAAGAAGGAAGAAAGAAAGAAAGAAAGAAAGAAAGGAAAAGTGAAACTGATGACCTCGTGGATGTCTCTCTCGTGTGAGACTACCGTATCCCGCCTGGACAGGTTGTGAACTCGGATACGTTCCAGAACAACCCCAGAAGCGGACGCCTCGCGAAGGGATGCCAACGCGTTTCCATCACTGGCAATGCTTTCCGAAGCCATCGTAGAGCTTGAAGGAGGTACTCGTACTGTAGTCTACATGTAGTTGTACGAGTACGGTACTCGGAGCACTTGTAGCCCGGATTTTACCGCACCGTTCCTGTTTATCTGACAGTGATGGTGTGATTGGGAGGGCATTAATGCTCGAGAATCATTGCACAATACCGGTAGTAGTAGTACGAGGCAGTTGGTGCAGTAGCAGTAGGGTGGCAGTACCTGTACCTGCACTCGAGTAGTAGTAGTAGTAACCACGACACGGCATGGGATGAATCAACAGGGCGCTGAAAAGGTCCTAGGGGGGGGGGGAAGAGAAGGGGGCACAAGAAAGTTTGACCTCAATCATTGACGGAGCAGGGAGGATGGTGCTGTGCTGAATGCTATGATAAATTACAGCTTTCCCGGTCTCCCCCCATCTCGAACGTTTCGGCGGAAGAGAAGAGAAAGAGTAGAAAAGAAAAGAAAAGAAAAGAAAAGAAAAAAACTAAAACCTAAGAACTAAAAACTAAAAACTCGCCAGAATAAACCCCGTCCATCCTTCCCCTCCCCTCCTTCCGCCGAACCGTTATCATAAACTCGCACAGAACGTTAGGCTCCAGTTGCCCCAAGTTACCCAAAACCTGAACCATTGAAGGCAGGTGCTTAGTTTCTAATCGTAGATGAGATCGTCCAAGTTTTGGCCGCCTAGGTAGCCTAGCCTGGCCTGGTCTGGTCTGGCATGGCATGGCATGGCATATGCTCACCTCCGTGCTCCACCCCGTTTACTTTCAAAACGCAGGGAGGGGAGGACAAAGGAAGGGCTATCGGTAGTTGCAGGGCACACACATGGCGATCAAACAGCTTGGGATGGGGGGGGGAGGGAGGGGATTACTTGGAGATAGGGAGGGGAGGAGGGAGAGAGAGAGGGAGAGGGGGAAGGGGGGAAGGAAGGAGAGAAAACATGTTGTTAGGGAAGTTGACAATCGGTCCCATCGGAATTGGGCGTTTCCGTCACGCTGTATTAATATCTTTTGTCTGTCTTCTCTTATCATACCGTACAATCTGGTACAGTACAGTGGTATCCTCCTTCCTTCCTTCCTTCCTTCCTGCCTTTCTTCATGCTTGCCTATCCCCCTCCCCATAGAGAAGGAAAGCGTGTATCGGTATGCTATTTTTGCTGTATGAAATGTACGATTACCAGGCGATGCTATCGGCGTAGTCGTGGGGGATAGGAAGAGGAAGAAGAGTTTCAACTGCCGCTCTATAACCACTTTTACTGTTGATCTGGTACCCTGAATGGAGGAAGAAGGGGAAGATGTATTCTTACAATCACCTTTAACATACTCGAGTACAGCAAAGATATCTGTATGCACGTACCGTAGATAAAGTAGGCTCTCATGCATTTGTCGATTCTGAGCAGAACCTGGTATTTTGTTTATTTTCTTGCAAACCTAGCATTCCAAGGGAGAAGGTGAACCATTGGTGTATCATATCATGGGCTCTCTTGGCTCTTCAGATGTTGAGGTTCCAGTAGACTGTCCCTGTTGTCTGGTACCGTAGACTAACAACACACGATTTTAACTCATCCATAGGTTAGGGTTACTGCACGAGCTGAGCATTCCCCATGGGTCGGGGGATTTACCGCGCACCATAAGCTGGGGGGCAAAAGCAAAACAAACCAATCAGCCTATCTCTCTCACCACCACACCGGTGGAGAAAAGTGGGAGAGAGAGAGAGAGAGGGAAAAGGCGATTATTTCTGTTTCCTCTCGAAGGGGGGAGGACAGGAAAGGGAAGAATGTGGTTGTTCACGACACACCGGTATGTGAGCCAAGACCCGTCAGCGGTTAGCGAAATCCTTTCCCCATCCTTGCGTATTCTGAAGGAAAAAGCACCTCCCTCCCTCCCTCGTGAAACTGTGGGGAAAAAAAGAGGTGGATGGGCACACGATGGATGTGTGGATGGATGGAATGGCCCTTGGACTCGATGAGCAAGTGAGAGCCGTGAAGGAGCTCCAGCCAGCCAATCAGTTGTCCTTATGACCAAGGGATGAAATTCGCTGTGAAAAGAGAGCGGCATGAAGGTGACATGAGGATGGGGGGGGGGATTGGGTTCAACCATTGGTGATGCACCTTCCGGTGTTTGTGAAGTTTTGTTGAAAGGCGGTAAATTAGCTTTTCTCTGCTTTTTTTTTCTGTACCTGTACTTTGTATCATAAGGTACAGTACACTCAGGACCGTTTTATTTTTTGGCCCCCCCTCCCCCATCCCTCGGGTATGGTATGCTGGGGCCGGTATGCTGTGAGATTCCTCACTGCAGACAACTTTTCTGCATCTCCCTGTGGGTTAATTATTTTGGACCATTGGTGATCACTGTTTTTGGACGGAGGAAGGAAACGTGTTAAGAAGATCTTGTTGCCTAATTAAGTCACGGTATTATTATTGTTTTCTTGCTTTTTATTTATTTATTACCCTTTTCCTTTTCTAAACTGGTTGCCCTTCGTTTCGGAGCTTTTTTGTGCTCTCCCATTTGGGAGGGAATTGTTGGTGTTTGGGACCCTTTTATGACTGGTCATACGTGGACTGGGATCGTCATGTGGAGGGCAGGGGTCCACCGGCATCAAAAGGTGTCGGACCTGCTCTGCAGAGAATGGGCTATGGAGAGGAGGGAGGGGGGGGAGAGCGAAGGAAGCGCGAGTCGAAGAAGCGTGAGGAGAAGTTTTTCCAAAGAGGGTATTTGTTATTGGGATTGGAATGCTAGATCGCGATTGGCAGCACCATCACGCAAATTGGACTCGATACAGTGTGAACCACCCCTGCTTTCCCTTTCTCCAAGGAGGGTTGAATTCATGCCGGGCATGGTTTCAGGTATTAATTTTGCCCCGAAACCCTCAACAAAAAATTGGTGATAAAAAAAATAAACGCACCACCACCGCATTCCTCTAGCTATTATTGTAGATTTCCTGAGGGTTGCGTGTGAAGAAAAATACTCGCTGGGCAAAAGGTTGCGAGTCCTTTTTTCTTTTTCAGGGCTCTCTCTGTTTAATTAGCTCTTGGCAAGCCGCCGAACCTGAGAATTCACAGTACTCGAGTACATCTGATCCCTTTCGGTACGGTCCGGTGAATGCGATTGCGTAGTTAAACCTCAAGGAAAAAAATAAAAAAGTTAGGGACTCGGCTCCTTTTCGCAACTTTTGAGAAATTTACGATAGTTTCGGGGTTTTGTTGAAAGGGAAAAATGGTTCATTAATATTTTCTAGATTATGGGAGAATCTTGTTCATCCGCCGACCGTGCTCCTAGGACGAAAACTGAGGTGCTAAGCAGTAGATTATATCATAGGCAATATATGCATTTTGTATTCTACCGGATAGGCAAGGCAGGTGAGGAAAAATATCGCAGGATTTCTACCTATTGATTTCCGGATTGGTGAATAGCATGCAACTCTCTCTGTCGCAGAGGAGATCATCCATCCGTAGTTTTGGCACACACAAGTATCAATAATCGTGATATCACGATAGGGGCTCGAGGTTGTCGGTACGGTGTATCACAACAAGTTTTTCCGGCTTGTGCTCAAGGTAATAATGCCATGTCAAACTCTGGCGGATTTGAGAACCTGTACCGTATGATACTTCTCTTTGTTTCCCGTCTGGCCCGTGCCAGGTGTTGCGGTTGGGCTTCCGTGCCGTGACGACACTGCATCGCATTCTTTCGCTAGGGAGAGAGGTCTAAACTCTTGAAACGTTAGTTCCACGAGTTTTTGATATCTGTAAGCGGGCCCACGCGTTCACGGTGGTTCGGAAGGGAATCACCCACCGGTTTGTTGCTGTTCCGCCCGAAAACGCCGAAAACGGATGAGAATCTCGAAGGAGCGCGAGGTTCGGGGGGGGGGGGGCTAAGATTTATTTGCTTATTCACGGTCATTGCTATTGCCGATACGGTAGGGTACAAAAAGGACTCAAGTAGGCTTGAACTTCGGTTTGGGCTGGGCAGGTCTGATAGCCTTTTGTAACAGGTGCACATGACGGAACTGCCTGGAACTCGATGGAGAGAAACTCAGAAGGGAGGTGGAAGACCACTTCCTGAACCATCACGGTTAACGGTGGCTCAAAGGGTTCGAAAAAGAAAGCGTCGTGTGGACACACAGACACAGACACCTTTCGGCCTCGATCATTAATGAGGGAATCTTCGAGAGAGACGATTGGCCCGCGTAGAACTGGCGCGTCAGTGGGGCCAAAGAGATGATCATGCCCAGAAGCGGCGGAGGTTGCCAGCGTTCTGAAATAGATAGCCTATCATAACCAAGAGACCCACACCATCTGTTCTCGTCATTTCAGTGGTTATTGCATGATTAACGTGATGGAGATGGTAACATAGCGAGACGCTAGGCGATAAACGGGATAGTGCATCACCACGTAACCTCCGCCCTTGGTCTCGTACATACCATCACACACACACACACACCTATCAGACCGTGTCCGTTCTCGGTGACGGCAGAGTCGAAAGGATGTTTGGCCATGATATACGGTCTTTCTACTGTAAGCAGAAGCAAAATAATAATAATAATAATATGTACTCGTGAAGCAAACGGCGCAGCGTTCTGGAGCAGCATACCGTAGCAGGAGAGAGAGAAAAAGGAAAGGAAAGGGGCAGCCTTCGCTCGCTCGCTGTGGAGAGCCCACTTTGTGGTGGTGGGGAAAGAGTTTTCTTGGGCTGGGCTGTGTTACGCCGCTGCTCGCTCCTTCAGGATTTGCTTCCTGCTCTAGCAGAGCTGCCCATGGTGCAAAAAAAGTGAGTGGACGAATACCTGAGAAACCCAAGGAACGAGACAGCCACCCCATCCCATCCACACACCTTCCACACAACCCGGGTCACCCATCCAGGTTGGCTTGCCCAGTCGCCGGCTGCCAACTCCATATATCAGCATTTTTGCCCCTTCCTCTCATCTCTTCCACCCTCTTCTTTATCGTCGTTTCCTCTCACCTGCGTTGTCACCATACCGCGATCTGTTCAAGCTGTCGAGTTGTTTCCCCTGGGGGTTTCTCCTCTTCTCTCTCTCCCCTTTCCCCATCCTCTCTCGCCCGCACTCACTCCTTCGTTCGATCAAACTGCAATCCATAAGCTAGAGACCTTCTTCTACGTGTCCTACGGGGAAAAGCTTCGCTAAGCCTGATAATTCAACCTCCCATTGCAGTACCGGATCCTTCAATACCCCCTTGATCCAAAATCACCACCACCATCTCCACTTATCGCACACTCGTCTCCGACTCACTGTTACGAACTAGCCCGCAACCTGGACACGCAAGCCCTGAGGATAAACAACCAACAATACACTACCGAGAATCGATAGCCAAGCGTTAAGTCCACTCGTTCTCCCCAGTAGGGCATCAGCTTCATCAACACCCGGTAATCCGTTCTCTGTAAACACTTCCTGAACCACAGTTTCGGAGAGTTACTGCTCGCTACCGCCCTCGAGCTCAACCGAGCTCATCACTGAACGAGTTTCCTTATCGTCGATCCGTAAGTCTCACCGTGGCTTGATATCTCCGAATCTCCCATTCAAATGTTTAGCTGTATATATATATATATACACACACATGTTGTCTCAGGGGTAGCATGGAAATGCTTGAAGATAAAGTGAAGGAGGGAAGGCATATTTGGAACATAATACTAACCGGGCAATGGGTTCAATATAGTTCACAGCAACATTTCTCATGCGTTCATAAGTTTTCACTCTTTTTTTTCTTTCTCAAACCCACACGGCCACCGCCCACGACATCTTTTTTCGATCTTCTTTTGTCAAACCCAGGAACGTACCGCCTATATGCGTCTGGAGTTACCGGTCTCAACATTGTGATTTCCTTTCGTTCTCCTCCTGCAACCCAACACAAACTCCTTACCATCCCACTATTCAACCAGATCTGAGTATCTGTCTCAAAGTTAGAGAATTTCGTTCTCTAAATCCCCCTAGGTTTGGTACCTCAGAGAGGAACATTCCACCCGTGTGTATGACCAAAAAAGCGGTCTCCCCAATCCGCCAATAGACTGTTCTGGATTTCTGCGCGGGCTCGATCGACTTTCGAGCCTTAAAAACCTATTACTGCTACTATACTACATTCATCTATACTGTAATCCTTAAAACAACAAACCAATCGCCAATTACCACTCATCCCTCAAATCCAATCAGCCTACTCGAATTACCAATGGAGTGCATGAGAAATTCGTTCCAGGAGGGTGTCCTTCTTGATGGGTATGTATTGTTTCTTTGGGTCACTGCTGAGGAGCCGTACTGATGATGACTTGGGCAACCATAGACGTTTCAAGTCGGTCAAACTCCTCAATCATGGCTCATTCGGAATGGTCTCCTTGGCCAAGGACATACACTCTGGGGAGATGGTCGCCATCAAGTGCCTTACTAAACCCAACTCAGCAGCAGCAGCGACCACTGAGTTTGCTATTGATGAGCTTTCCCAGGAATACGAGTTCCACTCCCGAGTCGGCAACCACCCAAACGTCGTCAACCTAATTCATTCCTTTGAGACTGAAAGCCATATGTTCCTCGTTCTTGAATATTGTCCTAATGGTGATCTCTATGAGGCCATTCGTCTTGGGCGTGGCCCCTTGGAGACCGAACATGTCAGAGACTTCATGTTGCAGCTGGTGGCTGCTGTGGAGCACATGCATTCCAAGGGTGTCTACCACCGCGATATCAAGCCTGAGAATATATTTTTGAGCCAGTCTGGACTAATGAAACTTGGTGATTTTGGTTTGGCAACAATGGATGAGTGGACTGATGAGTCAGCTGTCGGAAGCGACCGTTACATGGCACCCGAGCAATACGATTCAATTGGTGGATATTCCCCTGAGAAGGCGGATATTTGGGCTGTAGGAATTTGCCTTTTGAATGTTCTCTTTGCTCGCAACCCGTTTGTTGTGCCCGCTGAAAGTGACCCTCTCTTTGCCGATTATGTTTTGGACCGAGAGTCTCTTTTCGATATCTTCCCGACCTTGTCATATGATACCTATGACGTCCTTTCTCACTGTTTGGCCCTCGACCCTAACAAGCGTTCACTTGCTGGCGTTCGTGATGCCATTGAGCGAGTTGTGTATTGGACTACTGACGAAGAGGGTTTGGACGATGACTTCTGCACTGAAGATAGAGAGGTCGTGCCTGCCCCCGCCAACCGCGAGCCTCTTCGTACTCCATCTGTCCAGAGTCCCCAAATTGCCCAGGGTGGTTCTTTCCCATGGGCCCAAGCCCTCCACATGACACCCCAGCCCCGTCAACTTTCCATCATTCACGATCAGGAGGAGCCGGTCATCTACAGCGAGGGCATGTTCGCTAACGACCCTGATCGTTACGCAAAAGATATGGGCTATTACGTTCCTGTCACTCCGTCACTCGATTCCGGTCTTGGTGCTTCTTTCACCGCCATGGAAAATCATTTCAAGCTCCGGACCGAGAAGATTCCAATCAAGACACCTGCTGCTACCAAGGAAGTGAATGCTTTCGGTGTGCACTTTCAACAACAGAGCGAGTCGGTCTCTAAGTCTTGGAGTGATTGGGTTATTGAAGACGAAGAGGAGGAAGAGCGTGAGCGTGTTGAAAGGGAGAAGGAGCTCAAGCGTAGAAGCTGGAGTTACGAATCCGATCATGGGTACGCTGATGACGATGGGTATGATGTTGAGTGGGTCGGAGGGGGGTGGGAAGACTTGGCAGTCTAATTTCTTCCTTTCACCTTAGTGATATTGAGTTCACGAGTCCGCCATTGGGCTGGATCAATTTTGCTACGTTGATTATTATTTTTTGATTCCAGGCATATGGTGGGACATGGTAACCGTGAGCAAAGGTGTTAGAGCATTCCTACTTGAGAAGAGTTTTTTTTTTGTTCGCCAACCTGTGGTTGTGGGGTTTATGTCGGGTTGACAAACATTTGTAACTATTGGGACTTGTTCCCGGCATATTCGAAATACCCTGACCTTATAACGGGTTTTCTTGCATATATTTTCTCCATTCCGTTTTCTGTATACTTTTTAACCTCTTCGCTGTCTATTCCTTCCCCATTTCCTTGCGTCGATCTACCTTGCATTTGTGCTACTCTGCTCTTTTTAGCCATCCCCTTTATCTCCTTTCCCTTCGGCTTCACTTGTTGGTATTTTGGGGTTTGCTGCTTTGCGGACTTTTTTTCCTTCTCCCTTGGGCGGTGTTGACTTTTTGGCTTCTTCGGGTGGTTCTTGGTGACGATTGTGTTTCACTTCCATACCCTTTCCTTTTCTTTGCATTCTATGACAAAAATTAACGAAAAAAGACTTTGTACGGTTGGGGCAGACTCGGGGTTTGTACTGGATGGGTGTTTTGTGGCTTTTCTATCTCCCTTTCATATTCTTCGGCTGGGTTCGGTGAAGATTTGTGTTATTATTTGGACACTTCTTGTTTCTTCTTCGGCGGCGGCTGATTCTCAGTTTTCTAACTTTTACTCGGGGGGTTCGGGGGTATACTTCATGTAGCATCTTTCTTGCTTCACGCGATGGAGAGTTTAGTTGAAGGGGGGGGTTGATTGGTGTTTTATCTATTTGGAGGGGCGAGCTTTTTTTTTGTCGAAGCATGGCAAAGTGGAGTAGCATAGATCTGGTGTGTTGTGCTGGGTTTTTTCTCTTCTCTATTCTGTCTATAGCTGCGGGGTTTTTTTTGATCCTCTTTTTTTGTACCCGTCTGAGGCTAGTTTGCCGTGGGGAAGAGCTACTATCTCTTTCCCATTCAGCTGGTCTTTGGAGAAGGAAAAAAGAGTCTGGAGAAGAAATATAAAAGTGAGAGATTTTTGTTCTCTTCTTCATGAAACAATTGACATCTTTTCCGTCGGCTCGCGCGTGACGCATTGATTTATCGATTCGAGAATTTATTTGCAATTCTGCTTCACCTATCACAATAACTTAGACTGTTCGTATCTTATTACCGTAGCATCGTATCCTCTGGCGCTAAATTCTCCACTTGTCCTCTTCTTCCTCGGCCTTATTAAAAATTTCTCCCACTTTGGCCACTCGCCCCTGAATTTTTGAAGTTACCTACTTACCAGCTATTGAGTTCGATGTGCTCTAAGCTATCATACTTTACAGCTAACCTACAGGTATCATGCCACAACTTCCAATGGCGAACTTCCCCCGCCAAAGACGGAGTCGGGAGCGTCTCCGTCCCCAGCAACGCAACCAAAACAAAAACAAAAACACACCAAAACAAAACAAAAGATTTAAAATGAAGTGAAATGAAAGTGACCACCTGTCGTTATTGGCAACTTCCCCCATCCTCATTGGCCCACACGATCGGCCAAATGCACTCGTAACCCATCATCATGCAATGATAACCGCCTTCCACCACAACCAACCAACCACCACCGAGGCTAATTATGTTTTATTGCTTGCAACCGCTTGGTTGCTCGGTTGCTTAGTCAAGTCGTCGATTACCAAGCTGCACTAACTAGCTCGCCTCCCCGGCGGCCTGGGGGAAGCAAGTGTATACCGGTGGAGTACGGTATGATACTACGGCACAGTAGTGAGTCGCGGTTCCCGGACTGCGGGGTTTTTAGTGGGAATAGTGCTTTGTGCCATCTCCGCGGGCTGCGGTTGTCCGTTATCGCGTGATTGGTTTGGTATGTGGAACTATCTTAGTCTTGGTTACCTACCGTAGCTGGTTGGTTGGTTGGTAGGATGGATGCCGTTCGTTAGGTTCGAGGTTCAGTCTATTGGATGGATGGGTGGGTGGATGGGATACCGGTATGATGGTTTTCTTCCTATCCTATCAAAAGCGGGTGGCTGACATACGGTTACAGTAAGAACTTACAATTGAACCTTATAAATTTACCTGGACGTTGGAATTGCCTCTCCTGTATTATGATATTATTATTATTATTATTCTTTCTCTTTAACTTAACTTTATCTTTCAGCCCTCCCTCCCTCCCTCCCTCCCTCCTTTGAGGCAAATAAAGTGTCTTTTTTTTTAACCTTCCGCGGTGATTTCCAGTTTTGATATAGGGGGGGATTCTGGAGGGAGGAGGCCTTACAGTATCATGGGTAGGGTGGTAAGGTTCACTTTAGGTTCTTGTGGTATGGTATGCATTCTGAGGTATGATTGGCGGGGTGATATCTGGAGGTTGTTCTCGGTTCTCCTTCTGCATAGCACGTATGATGCTGTTGCCTTTGATGGGGTTGTAGTTTTTCTGGGAATGTAGGCCTTCTACTTCCTAGACTGTGTACCGTATCATACGTAGTCCAACTGGGAAAGCATCATCATAACTCGGCACTGTGCTCGTACTATTCTCCACAACGTCCCATTATTGCACTCGAGTATTCCTACAGCCTGTGTACTGCCTCCCTCACGACTGAAACCGCATCTCCCCGGACAAAAGGTGCAAGAGTTTAGTGCCAGCACTATTGGCACGGTATCTGTAAGTCTCCCCAACTATGATATTACTCGCACCGCACAACCACAACCTTCCAGAAGGAAGGCGTCCCCATACACGCGCAGTAGCCATTTCCCTCATACAACAACCTAACTCGCCCGCAAAGTTTTCCGAGGCGCTGTACCAAAGGAACCCACTATCTTCTAGAACCCCACTAGAACCGCACATTTTTCTGGGTTTCTCGCCTTTGGGGTTCCACTCAGCCACCATGACAAGGGTTCCTTCAACAATTTGAGCTAGGGCGTGCAGGAAAGCAAAGGCGCAAGGTTCGTGGGGAAGAGGAAGCAAGGGGGCCGAAGGAGAGAGAAGGGGGTGCCCATTCTCGCTTACGCCTGTCTTAGCAGTGGTTTTCGAGCATGTGGGTTTTGCCTGGCGGGGAAGCTGAGGTATGGCTGCTTGTTCCGATTTTAGGCTCTGGCTTACGATGCCATGCTTATCTGCACCGGCACAAGCCCTGGAGTGTTATTTCCTGCCCTGCAGTTTAGCCCCACATCCCCCCCCCACCTTCATCAAAACCACGAGCCAAGGGATGGCGACCACTGGGCACAGGATGCGGGGAGACTCGCACTAAGATCCACGAGCACAGATCCCTCATCCCCCTCCATGTGATATCGTTTAATTGGTGGTGGTGGTGCCGGACCTTGCGGCTTTGGGAGGCGATCAGTGGCCCTAAGTTGGTCTAAGATCTTTGCTAGAGGCGTGATGTTGGGGCAGCCCCTTGCTGTCATGCGATCGGTGGAAAACATCCACCATATGATACACGATCGAGCTGTCACTAATCCCAGGTTATTTTAGGGAACTAAAAAGCAAGAAATACGGATAAGAGGATCGTGATCCAGAGTTCCTACAGAAAGTGCCAAGGCCCAGTTCAGTTCAGCTGGGCCTTTTTTCTCACCCCCGGTGAATAGAATAGGTGGATGGGTCCTGACATCTTCGTCGGCAGTAGCAGGAACGGCCAGATTTCTGGTCCGTGGAAGGACGAGGCACAGCGCCTTTGAGCGGGTTTTCGATGTTTGCCCACCAGGACGCTGATTGGATTAAAATCCTAATTCCTATCTAGACCGAACCCGTCTGACCACCCAGAGTTTTGTCGCTGGGCGGAATTTTGCTAACGTACTCGCAGGTGGTAGTGACGATCTTAGCCAAATCTTGTTGGTCTCTGCATTTTTAGCTGCAAACGGCTTGTTATCATAGCTTGCGATTTTGACTCTCGGGGTGTCCAAAGTTTCGTTTTTGGATAGTCAAAGCCTCCTGGCAGAGATAGTCTATCATTGGTCGTTCAGTTGAAAGAAAACGGATCCGGCCCTCAGTGAGCCTGCCCAGATTCCATTCAAGGTTTGGGGGCCCTTGTCTAGGCTGGGAGGGATGGGTTAGGATAGGATGGATTAGTCAGTCGATTAGGTATGGTACGTGAGGGGTTTTTCAAAGCCCTTATTCTAGAATTTGCGGGTTGTGTACCGGCGCCCTTGGCTGGGGAGGGCTTGGGGGTGGCATACGGTAAGGTCTCTCGCCCTCCCGGCAATGTCTTGAGAGATGGGCTGCAGGCTGTAGGCTCAAGTATCATACCGGTACTTTAGGTCTATACCAGTTCCGACCGACAGGTATATTCGACACGTGGGTCTGATAAGAAAGAACCTGGTGAACCTTTCTTGTTGGAATGCCCCTAGTTAGGGTATGTGGTAGGTATATCTATCAGCCGCGCGGGCAGTGGTATGTAGGGGTATGTCAGTGACCCGCCAAGAGAAACCCAACTTCAATCCGGCGAATTGAGCGTAGTAGTAGTAGGCGGGCTCCGGATATTTGCTTTAAAGAGGGTTGGGGGTTTGAACAACGGTGCTTTGCTTATCATGTTATATATAGGCAGTCGCCTTGCGCGGCGTTAGTTGATGAAGGAGGCAAGTGCTGTTCACGAATAAGCTTTAATTTTAAGAATTAATACAATACCCTCCTCCCTTCCTCGCCTAGTTGAACCTTTTCAAGGCTCTCCATTCTCCCATTTTTGTCGTTGGGGGTCCGTTTCTTACAATTTAAGGCTCCGGATATCCGAGTGACTGATTATGAATGGCATTTCCAAGACGTATTGTGGCTCTTGGTCACTACTTGCCCGATCCAAAAGTATCCGGAAATCTTGGCGCCAAGATACTAGGAATACTAGGGAAGGAAATGGCCGAATTTCCGAATACTTTTTGAATCTTGCAAGTATTCTGAATATAGGTATTATGGTTAATGCGTGTGATGCAACCGCCACAAGCACCCCTGTTGCTCCTTGGCCTTAGAAGGAAACCCTATCCAACTCACTAGGGCCCAAGAACCAGGGTATTGGACGAACGCACAACTCCACCGAGCTCTTTTTGAGAATTTCTATTTTGGCGCCCGTCTGACCACTTGCCAACCGGTCCCAACGACCATCAGGGACGGTCGAAAAGCGCAAAAACCCAGCGATCAGAAAAACCTTCATTCGCTCTTTTAATAATTATTTCCCGTGGCCTGCGCCCGTCAACTCCCGTATTGTCGGCCATTCGGACGGGGGAAAAGTCACACGGGGGAGGAACGGAAGAGAGAACGGGGAAAAACACAAAGGCTAATTCAAGTTTGTGGTGGTGGTGACCGTCACCTTTTTCTCTTTCTCCTTCAGCCAAGCGAATCGCGATAGCTAGCTAGGGAATAATACGGCACTGGTAAATCGCCCTCAGAGGCTTGCTTCGACGGCCAGAGATAACACGGGCAGAGTTTTGGGTGTCATCTAGTGAAGCGAGGGCACCCGCTAATCCTACAAATCTCGAGGTTGGGGGTAGGGGAAGAAGGAAAAGGACAAGATGACGATTGTTGCTGCGCCATCGGATGCTGCTGGTTTTAATCCGCCGAGTCCAGCCCCGTATCCACATCAACGGGACATTCACGCCTACCTTAGCACGGAGGTTCTCTCCCGACGTAACGAATACCTTCAGCAAAAGAAGATCAAGATAAAGGTGGCAAGTTGGAACGTTGCAGCGTGTGATGGTACCGAAAGGGATCTGGAAGAGTGGTTACTGGATTATCAGAACGATTTCAAGTCTGAGGGGGACGAGGACGCCGGAGGGGTCGGGATCTATGTCTTGGCGTTGCAGGAAGTTGTCGACGTCACGGTCACAGAGAACTTTATAAAGTATATGGATCCTAAGGTTTCTCTGAAATGGGAAGCTCATGCTCAGGTATACTTTTTTGATTGTGCATTATGGGGATTTGTCTCACAGTTTATGGGGAGGTAACGGTGTTTTTTATTTAGGCGGCGGTGCCGGCTGGCTACATCTGCAGAGCTTCGAAGCAGCTTGTTGGCTTGTTGCTCATGGTTTTCGTATCGCCAGACCTGTCGCCCCTTGTCACTTCGGTCTCGACAGCGACAGTAGGGACGGGAGTGGGTCTTCGGGCTACAGGGTTCATGGGTAACAAGGGAGGTGTGGGTGTCAGGCTAGTTATCGGCGAAACATTAAAACTAGTGCTTGTGGACTGCCACCTCGCGGCCTTTGCGAATAATACGGAACGGAGAAACTGGGATGCGGGAGAGATCTCCGAGCGAATGAGCTTTGATCCTGTTGAGAAGAACTTTGTTGGCTTCGATAAAGGGGAGAAGGCGGATCCAGGCAACAACAGTGGAAATACCATTGAAGGCATTGAAGATGCTGATATCCTGTTATGGTGTGGGGATCTCAACTATCGTGTTGAGCTTCCAAACGAGGATATAAGAAGGTTATTGTCCTCCTATATGCCCAAGGACCTCCCACCTACGCATGCAGATGGTCCATCTGCGTCTGCGTCCCCTGTAGACCAAGTCCCGAGAGAATTTGAGGAGCCACCACTGCCACCCCTACCGAGCGAAATCCATCCAGAGGCGGTACCGACCCTAGAAGGGACGATCGATAGCTTGCTGAACCATGATCAACTCTACAAACAACAGAAGGATGCTAAAGCGTTTGTAGGCTTCCGCGAGGGGAAAATCAAATTTCTTCCCAGTTACAAGTATGACATTGGCACAGTAGGAAGATGGGATTCTAGTGCGAAAGCCCGATCCCCAAGCTGGTGTGATAGAATACTTTGGAGAGTTAAAGGCGCAGAAGCTCAGGAGGCCAGGAGAGGGCGAGCTAGATCCAGGGGAATGAGCATATTAAAAGACGAGGTTCTCTTCGAGACAGAGGATTCGGACGAGGAGGATATTGTGGTATCGAGGGCCGATAGTGCGATACCGCATGCCTCCTCGCCATCGCAGGCCAAAACACCAACCTCTATTTTCAGATTCCCTTCTGGAGAAATTGGCCTGCGGCAGTTATATTATACTTCATGCCAAAATGTTACGTCATCAGATCACAAGCCTGTCGTTTCGATGTTCGAAATGTGGTTTCCATCAGTAGTGCCGGAAATGAAAGCTAAAGTTCACGCGGAGGTTGCAAGAGAAGTTGATAAGATGGAAAACGAAAGCAGACCTGCTGTAACTGTTGTGGTCGACCAAGTTGGTGGTGGGGGATACGAGGAGGGGGCTGTCGACTTCGGGAGGGTCCGATACAATCGAGTCAAGAGGCGGAGTGTGACAGTAGCAAACACTGGAACTGCGGGGGCGAAAATAAAGTTCGTAGGAAGGCCAGCCCCCGATGGAGAAGAAGTTAAAGAGATGGTTGCGAAAGAGTGGCTGAAGGTCCAGTTTTCTGGAGGGGGGGCTGAAATCAAAGGCGAGGGAGGGATGGAGCTACAGCCTGGGGAGGTGTGCAATGTCATCCTCACTATATCCGTCAATAAGCCCGAGCACGTGAGGTCGTTAAATGAGGGAAAGGAAACGATCATGGATGTCCTTGTGCTCAGGGTCGTGGAAGGGAGAGACGTATTTCTACCTATCGGGGGAGAATGGCTGCAGAGCGGCTTCGGGAGGGGATTGAAGGAGCTTGTCAAAATCCCCGAGGGAGTTGGTGGGGTAAGAGGGTGGAAGGAAGAGAGTGTAGGGGGTAAGGGAGAAATCCTATATTCGGCACCAAGGGAGCTCTATAAGATGACGGAATATCTGCTCAAACATTTGAGAGAGATGGTAAAAGAGGAGGGGAGATGGAGCTCCAAGCCTGGCTGGCCTTTTCTCGGTAATACCTGGGCAGTTGGTGGAGAAAGGAGGGGAAACCTCGCTGTTGGTGTTTGGGAATGCCTGGATAGGGATATGGAACTTGACGACGACGCAACACTCACTTTCTCATTTGATGAAGATGACGAGAAATCCCTTGAGGCGATAGAAGTTGTGGAGGTTGTAGCCGGTGTATTGCTTAAATGGCTCCAGAACCTTAATGAAGGTGTGGTTCCCCAGGAGATATGGCCTGACGTGTACAAAGCTGGCGCGGACAAAAGGTTGGCGGAACAGGTGTGAATATAAATGAACCATCTAGGATATGTGATGGGCATTACGCTTACGCATGTGTTCGATTATAGGTTCTGGATAAATTATTTACATCACTCTCACCAGTCCATTCAAATGTATTTGTATACCTTACGGGTTTCATAATGGAAATCGTTTCTCTCTTATCATCGCCCATACCCTCTCAGTTACCGCTAAAGGACACAGGCAATGTCCCAAGTCCTCTATCACCGATCCAAGGTGTATTACCCTTTGGCAGATTGGGGGCTGCGAGAGACACTATTGTTAAGCACGGAGTACTCGAAGTTTTTGCTGAAGCGATCATCCGGAAGGAAGGGGGGGACAAAACAGCCGAGGATAAACGGAAGGCTGTGGCTTTCCTAGAGGTTTTTGTTTCGGATATCTGAAAAAGGGTGATACTCATATTTTCAAGTTCGCTGTTTTTGTACGATATCCATTAATTATACATGTTTATCACTTGGCTCTAGGTTAATTGTTTAATGGGCTTGCTGAGCGCCCTCTAGAGGATGGAAGAGAGCCCAAGACAAACTTTAGTCATCAGTGTGTCAAGACTGCTTCTCCCATCGCCCCCCACGATACGTACCTCCTCCTTTTGCCCTCCGCACCGTCGATTTTCCTCTCTATCGGAAACGTATCCTCTTCCACACCCTCAGTTTCTTCTCTACCTAAGCCTACCCTCCCATATTTAAAATATTTGCCCTTTAAGATCTATTCTGAGGTATGATATTGAACCCTGCCCCTCCAACTCACCGAATCCCACTCGCTTTATTTCGTCTATGAGCGCGCACGAAAAGTGGAGAGCTAATAAAGACAAAAAAGACAAATGGAAACTCGTTCTAAGAGTTCTGCCAAGAAAGTCAATTCTGCTGGGGGGATTCCTTCTGCTGAGAGAGCTGATTCTGCTTTCTCGAGCCCAGCATCTTCTACCACCTTGAGCCCAGCTCAGAAAGCGAGCCCCCACTCAGGGAAGAAGACCTCGCCTAAGAAGCCCCGCTCCCCCCCAAAACCTGCTCCCCCCAAAAAACTCGCTCCTCCCAAAAAAACTCACCCCCCCAAGACGACCTCTCGTGAGAAAGCTGTGAAAGTGAAGAAGGCGCCCCACAAAGGCCCAACCTCACTTATCATTGCTACTCAATCTCATCGTATAACGGGAGAAATGGACAAAATTCTCGGGCGTGACCCTGACCAGTTGGTTCGTTATCAAGCAGATACCTTGGTTCTTGCCATGCTCGAGGCTCAAGCAAAGCAGTCGATATATGCATACAGAGACATTTTGATTCGTGCTATGCTCGACAGTGGGCAGTTGGAGTGCTAGCAGGATGTCGATAAAACAGCCTCTCAGGCCCCCCCCAAGAAACTTGCTTTCTTTCTTTTCCTGCCTCTTTTTAAATCACATTTTTCTCTTTCACTGATCGGTTATCTTCCTGTATATCATACCCACTTTTTTGCGAGCGGAACGCCTCTTTTCCTATGCCCCAAGCAACCCGGGTGTGTTTCTTGTGATTCTGGTGTACGCATCTTATTTTCCTTTTGTTTCATACTCTCCTACCTTCCCAGCTTTTCTCTCTCTTTCTTCTCGTTGGACATATGTTGTCAGAATACTCGTTCAAGTTTTTTTTTGTACAACCGGTTGTCCCCCCGATTCAGACTCAAAAAACATCAGGGAAGCTCAAGCAAACTCAACCGAGTTTCACGGAGCCCCTAGATTGTTTGAGGTCGTTTGTTTAGGAGCTATTCGGCCAGCACGATAGCCACGCCACATACCCGTAAAATTACTTTTGAGGCGAGTTAACTTCTTGTGCCCCGATTGCTCTGCTTTTTCCTGTTCACGGGCTTACACGTGCGTGCTTTTTCGGAATCATCGAGCTTGTTATAGCCTTAATAGAGATTTCACTTCTCTCGCTTCTCGTAGGTTCGCTCTAGTGCGCAAGAATTACGGCCACATCGGGATACTTGGTCTCCTTATATTCTCCCTGGTTACAAATGTATCTCTAGCCATAGCTATTCTGTCGTACGATTCGTTCAATCGAGCTCTATGGATAGCCGGCGGCGCACGAACGTTGGTCAAACAATTGATAAAGTATTCGGACACCTTCACCCCGCAAAATCTAGCAAAGCGTCCCGGTATACATCCTAACCAGGGCACAGGTAGTCGATAGAAATGATCGTCACTACCAGAATTCGTGCGTTGTTCGAAATGAGGGGTGTGCTTATCAGATTAGATCGGATCGGATAGACTTTTTTGGTCGGTTGCGATGGGTGGTTGTTCACCCACACAATCACTCTACTAGTAAGCAACGATGAGAGCAAGGAGGCCGAAGGTGAATGATTGGGTGGCAGGTTTACGTATCAGAGCCAGTATCGCCACAACTCAGCGGATATTGGGGCGTATGACCACTGGTCCAGTCATTTTTTCGTACCTAGTTCTTGCATAGGCTCGGACTATTGAGAGTGGCGCAGTGTACTTTTTGTAGATGGAAGGACTGCTCTTTTGTAACTACTGTGTGAAGTATTATATCGTAGAGTATGATACATGTGCCCCAAATTCTCGCGTAAAAGGCTACGGTGCTTGCTTAATAAACGACAAGATATCTAGACACCTTCGGAAAGGGTAAGTAGTTCTTGGCACCCTTATGTCCTGGTCTTCTACCAGCCGACGAGTAGAAGCGATTATATTGCGAACCCTATGGTTAGAGGGCTGCTGGGTTCGCCGCCGTTTGGGATAACAGCACTATAAAATGCTCCTCGGGCTTAAAGCGCTCTGCGATGATAGTAATGTCTGACTCGCCGTCGCCAGAAAAGCGCAATTTGAAAAGTTGGGACCAATTTTTATGCTCCTATTAATATGATATTATTATCTAATAACCGTGTGTACTACCAAATTAGCCCGGATAAGAGAAGTTTGTCTTAGGATGTTTAAGTTTCCTATCTTGACCGGGACGGGAGAAAATGCTATCAAAGCAAGACAACTTGTTACTTAAAGGGGAAACTTCAACGGCCTGAGAAAATTTTCTCTTATTCAGGTTAACAGGGTACCTGAGTGGCTGTGATGGGTCACTCGCTACCCGTACATGTGCTCCGAAACTCATATGGTAGCCTTATCTCTAGTTGGGATTTGCCAGTGATCGATAGAATCACATTGGGTGGGATGTCGTTCCAGGAGGTATGACATCTGGGAAGGCTGGGTAGGCAGTATAGACTGTGAAATAGGCCTTAATATTCGATGGCAGGTTCCAAGTTGCTGAAAAGTTACTCGAAACTGGGTTTGCCTCACTGTCGTCTACTAACGTTAAGGCCTAGAGATCGTCCGGCATAATACGTGTATTGTTTATTTAGCTCTGCTGCTTGGCTTTATGTGGTTGGCATGCGTTGATTTGGTTTCCATCCTTTGGAGGTAAGTGCAGTTTACAGCCCTAGAACCGGTGTTGGCCCTGTCGGATGACCTACACTAGAGCGCAGAAAATACAGTGTCAGGCTATCCAAATGCAGGGGCTTTCTTTCAACCTATTATTCGAAGGTATCAGGTTATAACCCAATCCCATACAAAGCAATACTTAGGTATAATATCCGTACAGCAGTTTTCAATCTGGGTTGGTTGGGGTGTCTTGTGTGTTGGTAATTCCTTGGCATGAGAGGAGATGGGCAAGTATTACACCTAAGGACACCGCTACGAAGAGCAGCGGCTTCTACTCCCTCTACCCGAAAGCCCTCCAGTTTACTAATTTCCTTAATTCTTGTCACCTTTAATACCCCCCATCAATTAAAACACTTTAGGCGATGAGTTCAACAACTCCTCAGATCCTGAATGACAATAGAATTACCAATAGTGGTAACGTAGTGAATAGCTACAACTCTGTAGTAGCTGACAAGAGATCCCAAATTCTAGATTGGTTATCACCCCTCGAACCAAATAAACGGCGCCAAGATATACGTACCCATAGGCTTGATGATGGCGTGGGAGATTCGTTTCTGGCTGCCAAGGAGTTTCTAGAATGGCGCAATGCTGAAGATGGATCCACCAATTCTGTTTTGTTTTGCTCCGGTGGCCCGGGAGGGGGAAAAACATACCTCTGATAATAAATATGCTCACCTGGAATATGGGATATAGCTAAGTAGAAACTGTGTCTAGCTCTACAGTGATCGATAGTCTGTGCAATCGTCTAGCTGGAGAAAACATTGTTGTGATCTGTTTTTATTGTGACTTCCGGGACCGGAAGGAGCAGACCGTGATTAACATTTTAGGTACCCTCCTGAAACAACTTATAGGAGGAAAAGGCATCACAGAATACATCAACCAAGTATTCGAGAAGGAGTCGGGTAATCTCGGGGGTCGAGACCTGCGGCTTCCCCACCTGCTCAAAATGTTGGCGACGACTCTTGTATCTCGAGAAAGGGCTTTTATATGTATCGATGCCCTAGACGGGTCGTTACCAGAAAATCGTTTGGAACTTCTTGAATCGCTGCTACTCTAGGGACTATTCAATCTCCAGTTCGCACGACCCACTCCCATATGCTTCAGACGACTCAGACTCCACCACTCCCATGGACCCTCTCGAGAGCCAGGCCAACCTCCCCCCTCCGCCAGTGTCAAACCCCACCCAAAGCTTTAAGAAGTCCACCCAGTGGACCCGGCCCGCCCTTCCCTCGGCCGACCGCTAATCCCTCAAAGCCACCCAAGCCCCCGCTCTCCAAAAATCGTTCCCGAAGGGCCCTAAAATGCTGCTATCGCCTACCCCGACAAATATGGGACTGCGGCTGTCGCCTACTCCTAAAGATACAGTATTGCTTTTGGTACCCTCCTTCTGTCATGGAGGCGGGGTAAAACGGCGATAATTGAAGTTCCCCTTTCCTCTTTTCCACATAGGTTACACACCATAACCCACCTTGCCCCTTCACCTTTTCTCCAAATTTAGAGCAACCATTTGGCCTGATTCCCTTGTGCAGCAGAAGGTCCCCGCAATTCTGTATTCAGGTACAAGCAGAATAGTGAGGGAGCTAATAACCACAGCTTTACAATCGAGAGACCTTAAGGAGCGCTAATTCGACCCTCGGGCTATTTTACTTTTTCTAACCTTTTCCTCTTATCCAGTATGTTCCTCTCTACTATACCAGCTGACTAACAAGGAAGGGGGGTGTGGTGAGCTTTTTCCACACCGGATTGGGGCAATTGCACGCCAAGCCCCGGACCCCAGGTCACCCAAAAGCCGAGTGACAGAAAAGTATTCTTGCAGCTTGATAATCTAACCCTACACCGAGCCAAAATTTCTCAGATGCTGGTCTCTCGGAACCTCATGGGGCAAGGCGATAGCGTTATCCAGGTTCTTTAAGGATATATTCTCCAGACATACGTTGGGGGACCAAGCCTAAGTTCCAGGTCGGCGGAGGATCAGCTTTCACGCAAGGAATTGTGGATATATATTGGCATTCTAGGGCTTAGGATCCAGATCTAGCGAAAAAAGAAAGGGGAGAAGTCCGCAGATAATATATATGAAGGCATCATTAGAAGACTCTTGCCCGATCTGCGAGGGACAGTCAGAAGTGAGCCGTGTGTCCCCTTTATATGACGAGAATCCCCTCCATGCTTATTAAGTCATTCGTACAAGTGCAAGCAGGCCAACCTCGAACGCAAACTACGCAAGCGATATCCTAGTATTTGCCCAAGCCTCGGCCCCTCTCACGCCCGGACGGAACAAAGTAGCCAACACTTATGCCCGAACACCCCGCCAGAGTACAAGGTAACCCTATCCCTCGAAGCCCAAGTCGCCCGCGAACAAGAACCCCGCCCCAACAATGGCTAGGGAAGCCTAGAAACCAAAGAGGTCCCAGTAGCCAATAGACAAGTCAGCATCACCTATTCACCCATTCAACTGTCTAGGCCGCTCCGGCCCTAGCAGGCAAACCGTCTCGGCCATCTTCATTCCTATCAGACCTCCCCCACTACTCCCAAATACCTCTCATTCTATTAAATTCCAATTCGTTTGTGATGGGAGCGGTCCCGGATTCCCTTCCCCCAATCAGCCGGTAGAGAAACCTGATCGATCTCGGTGTTGAACTCTTGCCCCCATTGCACAGGCACCATTAACACCGCATCAGTACGTCATAAATTCCTTAGAAATCACCCGTGATTAGCTCTGACCTACGAACAGAATAGAGGTGCGCCAAACTACACAACCAGTTCTCGTAGCGCACAAGGAACCTGAATTCTTCTAGCTATGATACCCAGAAAAGTTCATAACTCTCCGACGCTAGCTTGTAAGCTCCCCCCGGGGTACGAAATCCTAGCAATAGACTTCGGCGCATACCAAATCCCACTAGGGATCACTAAAGATCATCAGAAGTTACCAAGGAGGCAGTTCTCAAGGCACTACTCGCTGGTTCATTTGCTATGCGGACAGTTCATAACCCTAACCCTCCCCTAACACAAGAAAAACAACGCGAGTTCTTCAATCTTACCCTTATATAAATCCGCATTTTAAACAGCTTTCATTAGATCTAAAAGGTATCTCTCTAATCCCAAAACAATATCTATTGATGGCTGAATTGTTGAGCATAATGAGGAGGCGTTACGTTGTGCGAAATCGGTGAGGGTTAGGGTTGTGTACTGTCCTCATGGCAAATGGACCAGCGAGGATAAAACTTGGCGATTCATAAAGTATGTATTCGGATGAATTGGCGCCAAGATTTGAGTTTAGGTGTAGGAACAGATCGGCGCCAATTCATCCGAATACTCCACGAATGGCCAAGCATGTCACGTTGATATGGCAAAGCTCCACAGGAACAAAACCGAATGAGGTGCCACAATAGGTCAACCTATGAAAGATACGGGAACACCCAGGGACGGTATCTACCACGCTGCGATAGCCCGGCTCGACAATTTCCGCGGAGGATACAACGACTATTGAGACCACCAAGAAGCAGTTCAACCTAACAAAACATATCAACCTGTTCTCGATTCACATGGTAGGAGTTACTAACACCGCGTTAAATATCAGGGGGCGGCATTGGCCTATAGGCGCAGTACGCATTGGTATATTCCGGGGGTAGAGTTGGACGTTGAAAGCATGATAAGCGGTCGTGGAAGGTTTGTCACTGATTCGAGATATGTAACAGTTTCGTATTGATAACATATCTCAAACAGGCAAAGTTAGAAGCCACGGAATGTCAAACTACGCCACGCAAAGCAGCTTCTAAACCCAAACCTCTGGTTAGTTATTAGGAACCCCATCTGTGGTTGGTTCAAGATATCATAGACTCCGGAGTCAAAAGTGGAACTGTGATAGAGGCATTCTCTCTCTCTTTTTCGATGACCCACCCAACTGAATTACCTTAGTAAACAGTGAGCTAATCCCCTCCAAGATCAGACCTGCTCCCCACTAGCAAAAGGTCCCCAGCCTGACGATCACTCCCCAAGCCACTCGTGTAGAAGTATCCTAGCTCCCCCATACAAATCCCCTCGCGATGGTCAATACAGAAGGTATATAACCCTTCCAAAACAGCAATGTATGGGAAACCTAAAACATCTATCTTAATCCCGATGCGGGGGGGCCTAGTACCACTTGCCGAACCTCCAACCGAATACCGTCTCGAAGGAACCCTTGAAACCTTTGATTTTGAACTTGAAGACGACATGAAAAGATTGGCAACAAAGGAGTATTCCGTTACCTGACGGGGCATACGACCGTGGGACTAGAAGGGAACTGAGAGCAAGATAAGCGCCTTAAGCAAATATTCCGCCATTGCATAACAATCCACATACACGAAACCATAAGCGGGGCTTGCTATTGATGCGCTATCAGCCATATCATGGAAGGGTTTGTTACTACATCGCGTCACCGATACAATATCACGCCTAATTAATACAACAACGGTTGATCTCCTAGTACCACTTTCAGACTATATTATACAGTCGGGTAGCTGTAACACAAGGCATAGTCTGCCTTTTCGATCAGTTAGAAGGTCGGTCAAATGCGAAGGCATGAACTTAAAGGCTACCAATTATACCTTGATACCGAGATCGGCAGGCCCATCTTTGCCCTCATTGATTTATATACCTCCCTTTCGCATCACGCTCGATTTTCCCCCATCCCGTGGGTTTAGTTCCACAGGTAATATACAGCCCGTATCATTAGCTATCAAATGCAATAACTACAATACTATGATACTATACGGAGTACTCCCACAAGTGCAAAAAAAAGAAGCCCCAAACGAGTTCCTCCCCCTGTCCATTCTTCCCGCCCCTGCAAATGCATGGGGTTTACTGAATCCCATCAGTATGATACCGAACACCACAAATCAACTAAGATACCGGTGCCCCTAGCACATCGTATGCTGAGCTCAAAAAGTCGAGCTAAGAAAATAACGAGATCTAGAAAGTATCCTTCCTTAACCAGAAATAAATTACTAGAGTTTTAAGCCGAGACCCATTCTACCAATTTCCTGGGCGCCCCGAGAGACCAAGCATTATGGTCCGGTCCCAGGAAATAAACACTCCAAAACAGGGGGGGAAGAATATTTTGCATTGGCGCTCAGACGCGCACGGATTCTTTATAATACCACATCACATATTCCTCTGATCCCTGTTTTTCGGGTCCCGTACTTCTCTTGCCTGGGACAAAGTATGTCCCCGATCGACGGCAAAAAAGCTCGAGCCCCACTTACCGATACACCACTCGAAAGTACAGTACGCGTACCACCCTTACTGTAGTCGAAGCCATGGATGGATGGGATGGGAACAGATAGCATGCCAGGGGAAACGGCCAATAAGATACGGCCAAACTCAAACTGACTGACCGACCGACCGCGACCGCCAGGTTGACCGACCGACCAACTGGATCCTCCCAGACCAGGTATCTAAGACCCGGTACTGGCAATATATTGGCAAATCACAAAACCATACTCGTACCATGCCGCACTCGAGAACGGTAGCATCCCGCGAGCAACGCGGGCAAACAACAGGAAAAAGAAAGAAACACAAAACACGGACCAGGAACGCCACCATCCAGCTTCATGTTGTTGCACCGTTTTTTGCTACAAGTAGAAAAAGCGCTCTTTCTTTCTTTCTCTTTCTGTGCAGAGAAAGAAAGAAAAAAGAAAAAGAGAGGACTCACATCCCGTTTTGAAACTCGTTCTCTTTCCCGCTCTGACTGAGGGGAAACATACGGTATTTTCCAATCTGATACTTTTACAATCTTTAGAATCCACGTCATACGGTGCCTTCCTTCCTTCCTTCCTTCCTTCCCTCCTTCCTACATGTACCTTCCTTCAACCCGTGCACGGGAAATCTCACGCTCGTCGCAGCATCAAACAAGAATCATAGGCAAACCGGCGGCACTATACAATGCCCGAGCACCGTACTACAATCCATGATACTTGTACATGTGCTCAACATGTGTATCCCCCTCGAGGGCAAAAACACAAACCTAAGTTACCTAACAAGGGACTCTTTCTTTTTTTCCTTTTTTTTCCTTCCTTTCTTTCTCCCATTTCCTCCCCCCCCCCCTCCTTCGCTTCCATCCATCCCGCGATGCCCTATGTCAATGTTTATCTCCGATTGGGTGAGTAAGTTATGATACCGTAGCGAGGGTTGAAACGAGCCGTAGGGCAGTTAGCTAGCTTGTTGGAATCTTGGCGGGTGGGGGTTGAGGTGGGGGGGGAAATCAAGTACTCGACCCCATCCCATCCCGTGGAGCAGCATACCGGTACTCGAGCACTATATACGGTATAATATGATAGACGACCCGAAGGAAGAAGGAAGGCAAGTGCGTAAGGGGGATCGGGAACGTGAAAATGGGATTGGGAGGATTGGATAGCTGGCTTGTGCTCGTGCATGCTTGCATGGGTATATATAAAAGTAAGCTTATTATGCGAGGCGAGGTTTTTCTTTTAAAGGTACTATCGTATTGGGTTGTTGTATTATATGTAGTACTCGTACATACATATATACCGAGAAGAGGGAGGATTAATCGGGGGTTTTCTTTTTTTTCTGGTCCCATCGAAGTGGACTTACCGTACCGTAGTCTGGCGCGGTATGATTCACGGTGATACACAATCGCTTGCGGTATGCCGGCCCGCAACTTTACCCATTACTGTAATTCCGGGCGAGAGCGAAACCGACCGAGAAGCTGGGGCTGATATTAAAAATAAGAAAAAAAATACTCTCGGTTAGGATAAGTGTAATTCTTGGGCGGGGGGGGGGGGGGTAGGGGTTTCTTTTTGTTATTTCTTCCTTTT
>Ga0307517_10000947_pt1 | contig 49401 bp, 59 predicted proteins | sample 23_EM_MG_FD_194515 | JGI IMG/M metagenome (GOLD analysis project Ga0307517, IMG submission 194515) | Populus trichocarpa ectomycorrhiza microbial communities from riparian zone in the Pacific Northwest, United States - 23_EM | ecosystem: Host-associated > Plants > Roots > Unclassified | place... | reverse complement strand
CCCATTCGGCGTGTGTCGGTATTGGAGGGGTGTCTGAGGATGAGGGATCGGAGGAAGAAGGGACGGGTGTGTGGATGAGTTGGAGGACAAGCGGCCGACGGGTGACAATGCCTTGACCACGAGGGAGAAAATCTCGACCAACGATCCTGTATAACATAGACCAAAGGTCAGCTGGATGAATAGCAAGTCCACGGATAACCAACTGACGTTTCGAGGACACTGGACTTTCCTGCAGACTGGCTCCCGACCTTTCACAGGACGCAACTGGATTAAAGGGACATTCAACCACCTCTCAACTGGGAGAGAACGTACAACGGCCAGCTGTGGCATGTCCAGTTCACCACCTTTTGAGACGTATAATCATCAGGGCGGGTTCCTCGTGTACCAAACATCATAGTCATCCTCACCGAGGTGGGCAAACGTGTCCTGGAGCTTGTTCACGAGTTTTATGAGGTCGGAATCCATGGATTGTCGTTGTAATCGAATCGGAACTGTGTCAGCGGGAAGGAGGAGGGAAGAGGGGATGTGGCGGTCAGGCAGAACGGCGTGGGTGGCCGTCGGTGTGTTGTTGTGATCATGGAGACGCGTCGATCCGGCACGAAAAGCCAAACTACAGAATCCGAAGGAAAAACTATGTAAGATGTGAACAGCCACCGGGACATAAGAAACATCTATTAATGTTCGAGCAAGCTACAGCCGACCGACGAGTTTCTACCCTAGATAGCCTTGGACTTGACCAGCTCTGCAGAACGGAGGCGGAAACAGTAGTGAGTGGCAAGTCCGAACAGGGTTCCGATCACAAGATGGCACTCACGCTCAACCTCAGCAACAGCGCTTGCAAGGATGTCCTTCTGTGTCTTCTCGTCCTGGATCGTCTTCAACACATTCTCAATGACGGATTTTGCTAGGGCGGCCTGCTCGCTCTCCTTGGCTTGCTGCTCATAGCGGACCCAAGAATCCAAAACGGACTTGAGCTCGGAAGCCAGAGCAACATTTTGCTTGAGGACGAAAGACTCGGCCTCGAGTTTGGCGGTTTCCTGGAGGGATGCTGTTAGGTCTAGTCTACTTAGCCAACTCGAACTGCGCCAACCTTGGAAAGGGCAAAGAGGCCTTCGGTGATAGAAACGACATCCTTCATCTGCCCAACAGAATTGATTCGGTCCTTGACAGCCTGAGTGTGTTCGGCGCGAGCACCGTCGAGGACTGCCTTTATTTTGGCAATCTGGGTCTCAGCCCAGTCACGATAGGGTTCACGTACGGACTGGAATATAATTTACACGTTAGCACAATTGCGAGAGCTCAACAGTACGTTGACTTGATGTATACCTTAGCGATGAAGCCGAGGAGCAAGAAGAAACCGACGGCGATCACAGTCTCCTCATTCATCACATAGAGTTCCTGGGAGATGGCGGTGGCGACCAAACCAGAACCGAGAATGACAGTGCCGGTCTTGGTGACCAAGTTGGGAGAAGACGGGAGCTTGTTGATGATTTCAGAGGCCTTTTCAGCTGGTGGTTGAGAGGACATTCCCCGTCTGCACGGCACAAAATACGCGTGAGCTGAGCCGTCGTACACCATGCACCCGAGACATACGATTGGAATCTTGAGACGGCGGCGAGGGAAGCCTGGGGTCGGGCCCTGCCAACTATTCGGGAAGTTACAGCTCACGGACCACCTGGGGGAACGAAATGCGATGGGACTTGCCAGTTGATTTGAGGGCATTGACTGCGATTCTGGACGCCATTTCTGGAGATTAGAGGGAGGAGGAGTGGTAAGGTGCTGGTCGACGTCGGGTCAAAAAGAAAGTGGTTTACAACACAGTCCGCCCTCTGATCGTCCACCTCCGCGTCTTTCCGGTCCCGCCCCTCCCTCCGGCTCCATCTCCACCTACCCTTTATTTCCTCCCTTTTCGCAACAAAGACACAAAATATCCTCTTCCTACGCGACATAAAGGCCGAATGTCCGCCGCTGGGACGTTCCCTGAGCTTCTCTGTGGCGGCGTTTGGGCGCTTTGATCACCACACGTTGTACGAACTATGCATTGAGCTCGCTTTAATCTCCAGAACGCGTGGCGGAGCATCCGTTCCTCGGACTTCAGTCAGACTAACAAGTGTTCTCGGACTTGAGCGTGGTAGGTTTCACTACCCCGCTCCGACCAGACCGAGGGGCTGTGCCGCACGTCTACCCCCCAATTCAGCTCAAATCTGTTGGACGAACAGTTACCGTTGCCGGGCGGACGGCTGTTCATTGTCCGTCTGTCTCAGGACGGGGGGCTTTGGACAATGGCTGCCTACCTTGTCAACTCCGCCATCAAAACGGCCCTCGCGCTCAAACCTTTGAGACATCCCGGTGTCATTCTCAAAGCAAAAATCTAGAATCTAATTTCTTCTCGTTCGTTTTACCTCTCGGAAAACGTGGTTTTCAGCCTGAAATTGAAAGCGGTTAGATTGGAGGCATGGCCAGGCGATATTGATTCCGTGGTTTTGAAGTCAGCCGTGCAACGGACTTCGATCTAGCCGATGATCGGGATAAGGACCATGGCCATGCCCGCCAGTGGAGTGGCTCTGACCCCCTTTTATACTCGCAGGCCACCCATTCGCGTCGCCCTTCACCTCAAATACCTTCTACCACAGCCACAACACCAACCTTCATCCATCCTCCCACTTCTTTGCGCTTCCCCAGAGTTTTCCGCGTCTGCGCGCTCACGATGTTGATACATCCCGCCGCGATTGTGGCGCTCCTGCTCTACTTGATTGTGGGGCCACTCACGGTCCCACAACAGTTCCAAACTCGATTCAAGTCTCTCGGTTATGGCATCCATCAGAGAATTTCCTCGGTCCTCGCCGTCCCCCGCGCTTCATTCGAGCCCCAAGATTACCCTGTTGTGTTCAAGGCTACCACAGTCGAGGCGCTCCCCTTTGCCTCGGTAGAAACCAACGTCGTCCACCAAATTGAGGTCTTCCCTTCCTGCCCGGCCCCGCTCGAAGACCACGCACAAGTTGTCGTCCCGGAATTCTGTCCCACACGATACAATGATAATCCCTCCCCGGCTCCCGTTCGAGTGTTTGTGATGTCCCCCGAATATCAAGGTCCCTTTCATTGGCGCGATTTGTTCAACTATCAGGTTCTCGACACGCTGACCGCGATCTACATCTCGATTTGGTTCCCCCTGGTGGTCATCCCCTTCGTCTCAAAACTTCTCTCACGCCGGGAACTTCTGGATGAGATCGAAAGACCTATGGATACGCCACCAAGACTTCTTCCTCCCAAGATCCTCGCTCCACAGACTGTCCGTATCTGGACCCCCCACCCCAAATTTCATGCTCCCCTGGAGCCCATTTTCTCCCCCGCCCCTCCCGAACCTTCCACCTTCTGGCTTGCGCGTGAGTCCCTCCTCATCCCTCCCTATAATCCGCACAATCTAACCCCTTACTAGCCCAACAAAAACAGCAAGACCAGCCATCTCCCCCCTCCCCTCCCCTTTGCCCTCCCTTGGACACCTCCGCCCTTGAAAACGAGCTCCAGAAGAAATGTAAGTCGTGTTGTGGCTCCCTTCATACCGATCTGACTGTCGAATAGCCTCGCCACTTTCCTCCCCAGCTGATTCTGGGTATGGAAGCCCTTTCCTCGGTACGGCGCCAGCCGCTTCCTCCCTTGGTACGCACGTGCTTTCTCTCCATTGGTTCTGAAATCTCATTTCCCACCCATTAAGTCTCGGACAAAAGCGTTACTACCACTCCTGATGGCGTCATCGATGAGAACGTCGATACCGTTGGATTCGTACGTCTCCTCTGTTGCGGCCATTCGCATTATGCCCCTCTGACCGTCCTTTTCCAGGATACCGAACTGGAAGACGACGATGACGGCTCTACCACGGTCACGAGTTCGACCGCAAACCTTGCGGACCTGATCGCTTGTCCTGCTCCAGTTCCAGCAGAAGTACTCGCAGCCAAGCTGGAATTTGTTACTACCACTTTGGTTGAGGAAGTCAAGTCCATTCCGGAACCTTGTGTGGAAAAACCATCAATCGCAGTGTCTTCTGCAGATGATTCGGCCGCAGACCCACCTCCTCGCGATGAACCCACTATGTATTTGCCTCCTGTCAACGGACCTATCGCAAACTTGGGAATTATTACTCGAGCGTCCGCGCGGGAGGAAATTTCAATCGGTGTTCACCCTCCCTCGGAATCTCTCTCGGATACGACCGACACGAGTGTGGACCCCGTCCATGTTGACGAAAAGGCTGCTATTGTTACCGATTTAGGAACCATAACGGAAGAAGACGAGACTCTGTTTGAAGACGACACCCCTTGCCAGGATGATCTGGAACAAGACGTTGAGCCCTGGATCCCAGACTTCGAAATCCCCGGCATCACCATCTCCCCTCCATCCGATGTCGATCCCGAAGATTCTGCCCAACAACAGCAATTTAACTCGGAGGATGAAGAGGAAGAGTTGGGTGGTATTTTCAGCCCCGACTCTGACGACGAACCAGAATCAGAATCCGAACACGAAGAACCCGGGTACGACGATGACTCCGAGCTCGAGTACGCGGATGACTACCCCGATAATCCCGCTGCTGAAGCCGTACTGGAACCACACCCGAGCCCCGTGGAAGTGAGAGACGATCCTTGCCGTTCGCCAATCACAATCAGTGGGAAGTTATGGTCTGACGACGAAGGTGACGATTTGGGACCTTTGCCTTTCACCGATGAGGTCCACCTCGAAACATTTGACTCCCTGGAAATCGATAGCCCAGAGACCTTCGACATTGCTGAAACCATTGAACGGCCTGAAGTCACCGATGCCACTGAGGAGACTGAAACACAAGATTCCCCCGTTGAGGAAGAACCGTCGGACATCATCACGGCCGCTTTGGAGGACTCGATCGGTATGTCCTTTGCTTATTCTCCCCTTCCGAGACATGGACTAAGGGAACTATCTTCAGTCAAAGAATCCGTTGCAGAAAGGGTTCAGGAACCCGTCGAGGAACTGCAGCCAGCCCCGGAAGCACCCGCGCAGGAAGTCGTCGAACCCGCCCCTGCTGTACCTGTTCCATCTCCCCCTTCTCCCGGTCTCCAAACCCCTCCTCGTGCCTCTAGGTCATATCTTCGCGCCCAAGCGTCCTCCGATAATGAAGGTCGTGACGAAGGAAGCAGCAGGAGTGGCAGGATCCCCGAACCCCAGCGCCTACAATATTACCACTGTTGCAAGTTATACAGGTCTGACGGTCGACCCGAGTCATGGGAAAACTGGAAGCTCAAAAAACCAAAGGCTTGTATCCCTGCGAAGACCCATCTGCAGGAGTGGCAATTTGTTCGACCCACGGATAAGGACGGTGAGAAGCCCACCACGCGCATCGCCATCGATAACTTGGACGCGGATTGGTTCCGGATGGTTGACGGGGTGCTCTCGTACAATTATTTGACCGAGGCCATGAGATTCTTCTCGACCAAGCACTTCCGGTGCTGGAGAGGCAGGACGATCAACGGGGTTGAGTACTCCTCGATTGGTTACGCCACGATCGACTTTGATTCCGTCGATGATGCCGTCAAGATGTTTGATGAGCTTCAGGGAAAACGCCTTCGAGGACACACCTGGCATTGGCGGTTGGAGTTTGTGTGTCCGAGTGACGACACCCACGGTGGCAGGAAAGTTATCCGCACGAGTTTAGTGTCGGATTCGGTGAAACGGGCGCTGGCTGCCGAGTTGGAGGCTTCGACCAGGAGGCATGGAAGGCCTAGTCAAAGTTCGGACGACGCCAGCGCTGATGCTGCTACCATCGCGAGGCCTCCTGCCAGGGTGAGGCCGCAGCTCAGCGCCGGTGGTCGGTCTCTGTTCACCGGTGCCATGGCCAATGTTGTACAGAACCGTCGCACCGATGAGCAGCCCGCTCAGTCCATGACGAGGGCACCTACCCGGCGACCATACAGGTCGTGACCTCTCCCATCCGTTCCCCCTCCTTTTCTCGTTCTGTTTTTCTCCCTCCCATCTACATCTAGAAGACCTCACCTATTCCTTTGCATTTTCTCTGGGACATTATTCGGAATACCTGTACTTTCTCATCTCATTCTTGTACAATACCCCTGTACTTATAGATACCGGAGTGATCCGTATCTCTTCCGCCCCCGTTTCTAAATGCCCTTGCGCGGATTCTGGGATCGGTTTGTAATGTACACGTACGCAGAGCTTACTGTAGTTTTACCGAGTAGACTTGAAATGATATTTATAGCTCGCACGAATCTTCTTGTTTATCATACCCGCCCGCGTAGGCTTCGCACTTCCACCACCAGGCACACCAAGGATACTACTGCTCCTTGGCTCTTGCCGCCACGACCGCCTGGGTGAAGTCAAGGTGGGCCTTGGAGTCTGTGAACTCCTCGATCTGCTTGATCTTCAGGTTCCCGTCCTCATCGGTAACTATGTGCCCGATGAAAATCGATTCACGATTCATCTCAACCCCGACCAGGGTTTTCGCCTTATTAGTGATCTATGGGACAGGCTTCGCGTTAGGCAGACGCGGCGTCGTTCTGAACATTTGGGATACAGACGTGGACGATGACCTTCCCCGGAGTGTCTGTAATGGAATGGATAGCCGGCTGTGGGGGGATTTAGGAACGGAGGAGGTTCAAGCCGCAACTAATGTAGCTTACCTCGAGGTCGGTCCAGAGGCTCATAATCCCCGCGAACTGTTCAAGCCACTCTTCCTTGGTTTGCTCTGGCTTATCAAGAGATCGCGGGTAGGTGATGTGGCGGTAATCCTTGTGCAACTGTTTCGCGATGAGGTTCAGGTCCCTCTTTCTGAATCCCTGACCCCATTCGTGCATGAGCTTTACTTGCGGGGAATCCAAGTTTTCCGGGTCAGACATTGAGACGAAGCGGAGGCGGTCTTCTCTGAGGGTTTGGAGGGAGGTCAGGCCTTAGGTCCCAGGGTTAAGTATATCCACAGGCACGTTCTCAGCCACTAGTTCGTACTTGGGCTCCGTTGAGCGTCAAATGGCGACAGACAATTGATGTACGAGACAGACCGGGCCTAGCCCGACATGTCGAATGAGGTGGGGTTGGCTCCGGGGTTACATAGATATGGAGTCAAGCAGCCATCGTGACCTTGATGGTGCGTGTTTCCGCTCCGACGTCTGCTATCATGACAAGGGGCAAGGCGGAAGGACTTTCCCACGGGGGGAGCTGCTGGCAGATCGTCACTGGGCGCTGGGCTCTGAATGCTCTGATGAACGGTTCCAGCGTGCTGGCTAGAGTTTCATCTACTGGGCCCACCTGGTGCTTCCGTGTGGATTTCGGGATCGGTTCTAATGTATTCATACGTAGAGCTTGTTATAGTTTTATCCAGTTGATTCTACATAGAGTTTGCATGTAGTACAGCTCTCACAGATCCATCAACTTCCCACCCCCATACAAGCCTCGTGTCCCGTTATCAGGTACACTAAGGATACTACTGCTTCTTGGCTCTCGCCTCCGCGACCGCCTGGTGAAAGTCGAGATGGGCTTTGGAGTCGGTGAAATCCTCCATCTGTTTGATCTTCAGGCTTCCGTCTTCGTCGGTGACGATATGTCCGATGAAGATTGACTCGCGAATCATATCAACCCCGGCTAAGGTCTTGATCGTGCTGGTTGCCTGTGGAACAGGTTTCACGTTAGGTAGATGTGGCGTCGATCTGAGCGTTTGAGACACAGACGTGGACGATGACCTTCCCCGGAGCTTCCGTGATGGAATGAATGGTCGTCTGTGGGAGGGATTTAAAGGCGGAGGAGGTTCGCGTCCCGGCCAATATAACTCCACCTGATTGTCGGTCCAAAGGCCGATAACCCCTGCGATATGTTTAAGCCATTCCTCCCTGGTTTCCTCTGATATACCGAGAGATTGTGGGTAGGTGAAGTGGCGGAAATCCTTGTGCAAGTGCTTCTCGAGAAGGTCCAAGTCCCTCTCTACGAACCCCCGGCCCCACTCGCGCATGATTTTAACTTGTGGAGAATCGGAGTTCACTGCGTCGGCCATTGAGACGAAGTAATTGAAGGTGGTCTTCTTTGATGGTAAGCAGGGGGGGATCAGGTCCCAGGCCCCGGAGTTATGGGGTATCGGATGTTCCCAGACGCTAGTCTAAGTTCGTATTGAACCCGACTGCTAGGCATCAAATGTGTACTGCAGTTTGCATCACTACGTGAACACGTAGGTCGCTCACCAGACCAGTTATCTAATGACAGTTATATGACAGTTCCCACATTTGGGTAATTTGTCAGCCTGAGATCTGAACATATCGACACGGGGCGTCTGTGTGGGCCAGGAGCTCAATCAACCCCTCCACACCTCGTTCTCGCACCGTGATGGTTGGCACATACTCTTGATTTGAGAAAAAGAGTTGACCGATCCTACCTCCAGGGGGAGACTACGAGAATGGCCGCCGCAATCCCCAAAGCTCCCCCGGTTTTGTTCACCATCTGGAGGTGTGGGTAAGTCACACGCAATGCTACACCTAGCCATGGATGTCACATTCTAGCTGCTACAGATGAGGACTACGCCCGTTCCCTCGTGGGGGCATGGCCTGCAATCTGGTTGGACGAAATCCAACAGGAGTGGGATTCCGTGTGAGAGCTTCGCTCACGACAATTTCCCGTACCCTCACGCGCATGCAAATTCCGAGGACGTTATCACACAGCGCTGCGGAGCGTAATGAAGAGCTTGGGAAAATGGTGTTCCACCCCCGTGACGTGTTCACCGTCGTTGGGACTCCCAACGACGGTGAACCTGGTCATCTGGTACGACCTGGCCATTGTCCATGATGGTGCCAACTGGGTCTGTTCTGGATAAGTGAAGCCCCATCACAGGTTGTGTGTAGCTACAGGCAAACTGCGAAAGACCTGAATGCCAAACACTGAGGAGAGACCATTGTGGCGCTCTTTAGAGGAGCGGGAAATCATTAACGGGTTCGGCCCTGCTGATATGTTCGGATCTTACTCTGACAAATTACCCAAATGTGGGAACTGTCATATAACTGTCATTAGATAACTGGTCTATCGAGCGACCTACGTGTTCACGTAGTGATGCAAACTACAGTAAGTAACGACAGATAATTGAGTACATGAAACGGCCCGGCGGAACTGGCCCGACATGTCAAATGAGGTGGCCGTGGGGTTGGCTCTGTAACTTTAAGCACAAGCTAATAGCGATGGGGTTGGATCTACTTAGAATCGAGCAGCAACCGCGGTAAGTAGCGAGGAATGGGACGGCTCGGCGGCGTTGGGGTCACGCTGGTAGCAGATCACCATTGTGGGTACACTGTTTTGGACGCTCTGGTGAACGGATCTAGTATGCTGGCTGATATCTTTCTTTCTGAATTCCACTTGATGCTTCTGTTTTTAGTACATAATACCCGCAGCAACACGAAGGTAGGCAACGTTTTTCACCTAACGTCCAGTCTGCTCAACTTCCCGTCCCTGCACGAGCTTCATGTTCCATCATCGGATACGCCAAGAACACTACTGCTTCTTGGTTCTTGCCTCCGCGACCGCCTGGTTAAAGCCGAGCTCGGCTTTGGAGTCGATGAAATCCTCCACCTGCTCAATCTTTAGGCTCCCGTCTTCGTCGGTAACTATATGCCCGATGAAAATCGATTCACGGGTCTTCTCATTCCCGAGCGAGGTCTTGGACTTGCTGGTGACCTATAGGATAAATCCCACGTTAGGTAGGTGCAGTATCGATCTGAACGTTTAGGAGACGGACATGAATTATAACCTTCCCCGGGGCTTCTGTGATGGAATGGATGGTCAACTGCGGAGGAGGGATTTAGAAGTGAGGGACGTTCGAGTCGCAACCGGCACAACTCAACCTTATGGTCAGTCCAAAGATTGGTAATCCCCGCGATGTATTCAAGCCACTCCTCCTTGGTTTTCTCTGGCCTACCAAGAGATCGCGGGTGAACGGTATAACGAAACTCCTTGTGTAAGGGCTTCGCAAGAAAATCCAGGTCCCTCTTTTCGAATCCCCGGTCCCATTCGAGGATGAGTTTCACTTGTGGAGAATGGGAATTCTCTGGGTCGAACATTGAAACGGAGTGAGTGGAGGGGGCCTTCTTTGATGGTCCAGACGTAGGTCAGGCCCCAGGCCCCAGAGTTAGATATTGGACATTCCCAGCCACTGGTCTGAGTTCGCGCTCGGGCCCAGTTGAACATCAAATGACGAGAGACAATTGAGTGCAAAAAACAGCCCGGAGCTAGTCCAGCATGTCAAATGAGGCGGCCGTGGGCTGGTTCTATAGAAACAGAGTAATCGCAACGGGGTTGGGTAAACTTAGAGCCGAGCGGTCGCCGGTGGCAACTCGTCATTGTGGGTGGAGGGTTTTGGACGCTTCGGTGAAGGAATGCGGTACGTGAGCTGAGACTTTACTTTCTGCATCCCATCTGATTTTGTGCGGATTTCTGGATCAGTTTCGGATAATGTACTCATACATGGGATTCGTTGTAGCTTTACCCAGCGGGTTCTAAATTTACAGCTCGCGCGGATCTGTCGGCTTCTCGTTCACGCACAAGTTTCACGTTCTGTTATCAGACACACAAGAACACTACTACTTCTTGGCTCTTGCCTCTGCGACCGCTTGAATAAAGTCGAGGTAAGCTTTGGAGTCGGTAAAATCTTCCATCTGCTTGATCTTCAGGCTCCCGTCTTCATCGGTAACTATGTGCGCGATGAAAATCGATTCGCGGTTCATTTCAACCCCGATCGAGGTCTTCGCCTTGTTGGTTACCTGTGGGGTAGGTCTCACGTTAGGTAGATACGGCGTCGATCCGAAAGTTCTGGATACGGACGTGAATGATGACCTTCCCAGGAGTTTCTGTGATGGAATGAACGGTTGTCTGTAGGAGGGATTTAGAGACGAAGGGGGTTCGAGTCGTAACTTTGAATATAACTCCACCTGTTGGGCGGTCCGGATGTCTAGAACTCCCGCGATGTGTCCAAGCCATTCCTCCTTGGTTTGTTCTGGCCTACCGAGAGATCGTGGGTAGGCGATATGGCGGTAATCCTTGTGCAAGGGCTTTGCGAGAAGGTCAAAGTCCCTCTTTTCGAACCCCTTGCCCCATTCAAGCAAGAGTTTCACTTGTGGGGAATCGGAGTTTACTAGGTCGGACATTGAGACGAAATGACTGGGGGCGGGATCTGGGGATACGGAGATAAGTCAGGCCCCAGGCGCTAGGGCCACACACTATATATCCACAGGCATCGTGATTTCGTGAGCAAGGTCGCTCGGCCCCGAATGACGACGGATTGAGATACTCGAGCGTCTGGACGGTCACATCGGGCCGTTATGGAGTTAGAGCTGGTCAAGCAGGTGGCCATCGTGATCTCGATGCCGTGAACTGCTCCGGCACCTGCCACTATGACCAGTCTGAACGAGGCGAGACCATGTTTCCGCTGGAGTGGAAACCCGCCGGCCGTCGTTGCTCCTCGGTTGGTTTCGGCTATCCGTTCAGCCAGGTGTCCACGATTAGCGCCTCGGTCCCGTTGTGGTCTCGCCACATGGAGTTGTTCCACGGACATAACCTTCCGTCTCGAGGTGATCTCAAGAGACCAGTACAGTACTCGGATGCTTGAAGGTGTGGGTTTGATGAGGTCATTTCGTTACGTAACAGCGACGGTCACCCACCCTCGTTCTCCGTCGTTGTATACCCACCGTTCCACGCAGGTGGACTTTTCCTAATAACCTTCCGGGTACGGACCGTCCTGAGAAGGATAGGAATATTCTGAAGACGTGTATCGATAGAATTTGGCACGTCTTATCATGGGCCTTTAGTTTGATTATAGATCCCCGACTTCGGAGAGCTCGGGAGCTGAAGGGAGAATACAGTTAGCGGAGAGGAACCTTGATGCACCGGTAAATTTTTGAAGCGTCGTAAACAACGCACCATTCAAAGGGGGATCCCGACATGACATTCCCACCGAGGTGATCTGTCACTGAGGTTTGTACGGTGAAGGCTTTTCCGGATCGGCGTGATAACCGTCTACGAGTAGCGGGTCGTGGGGAACGGATGAGATGATCTATTCGGTTCGTGCAAATGTCATACGATGGACGGGGGCCCCCAAAACGTGCTACGATCCGAATAAAGCGTTGTCCTCCTGGGAGCGGTGACTCAGATACTCCGAATTATCCCAACAGTACCGTCGTATTGAAGCCATTTTACAAACCAAGCCAGAACGGTGCTAACTCTTCCGACAGGCCGGGAGGGCCGAATCTGGAATGATCACAACGCACCTCTATCACACCGATGGACAGCATGGTCGGCTCGCGCAAGGCCTGGTGGTAGTTACCTGTCGGCGGTGCCAGAGAGCCGCGTTGAAGCGAGGTAGTGGGAAGAACGGAGATCGTGCAGCAATTGACGATCGCCACATTTGAAATTTGATCTCGCGCCGAATGTTGACCGAACACTATGAGGTTAACGGACCATAAGACAGGTTACCAAGTGAGCACCACACATCATCCCCTCACCACGTCTGTTGGTAACCGCTACCTCCAGTGCGTTGACTGCGGGTACAGTAGGACCAGTACTACTGCTCGTCGTACCACAGCTGTGGGAAAATGTTCATGTAGACGGAGGCGGCGACTGCCCTTACCTAGCCAATGCACTACTAGACACACACCTTCAACGTGGGTCCTGTTCACCTCTGTTGCATTTCCCACTTTTCGTCAACCCACAACCAACCAACAGGCAACCGCTCCACACCGTCGCGAACGTCCGTGCATCATGGTACACCAGCAAAACCAAATAGATTACATATTACCGTATTACACGTCGTTATTATCGTGGTTATCCCGTTCTACGGGCAACGAAGAAGAGGGAAAATAAGTAGGGGTCCGGTGTGATGACCTGAAAGGTTCATATCCCATTTTTTACATGACAAACTTGACCTGCTTCTCCGAGAATTTCTCCTCTAACTCGTCGAGGCTCAATAACTTCTCGAGGCCGTCAGTCATCTCGAACTGCAACTCCTGAACACCAAAAGCAGGTCAGCCCTCGTGCTCTAAACGCGACTGAGCACACTCACCTCAGATTGCAGCAACGCAAGCCAACTATATACTCCAAACCCTCTCCGTGGAACATCAAGTGGTAACGTCGGCACGAAAAGTTCTCCAATGATTCCCAGAACCAGGACGAGTGCCGGGAGACCTATCAGTTGCCACTGCTTGTAAGTGACATATGCGAGTGTCTGGTCTGGGTACCATTGCGCGACTACTGGCGCCGACCCTGCAAGGTATGGTAGAACGTTAGCCGCGTCCACTCGGGCGCGGATAACCGCGAACTGGTCTGGGGACAGTTGGGTGTACCCCTCAGGTCCGGCCCCATCGGTGAAAGAAATGGCCTGTGAGGTGAGTCCGGGTCAGGAATACTGTAGTATGTAAGAGTACCGCGGGACTCACAGTAGGGGAGGGGACGTAGAAATGGTCCCGCCCATTATCTTTCACCATCTGATTGATGCTATTATCGTGAGCTACGTAGAACGCCGGATTCTTTCCAGTCGTGTTGAGATTCCTGGTGTTCGCGAGAGGATGTCCTCGGATATCACCGCTCGGCAACAGTGAGGCACTTCCGTAACCCTCCTCGACGACGCGCAGAACGGTGGGAGATCCGACAGATGCGTTGTATGTTTCGATGATCCAAGGATCGTACCTTTGCACGCAGACGGCAGCATCGTAACCAATCCTGGTTTCCACTCCATTGGCATCGGGCAACGACTCAGCGGAGTATACGGGGAAACGTCCGGAAGGGGTGAGACTGGTGTTAAGTCGGATGAGGACTGTCTCAACGGTCGTCCATCCCTGTTCGTTGATCGAACTCGCGTCAGAAATTATGTGTGTGTGGAAGCTGTGGGCAACACCATTATTCCACCACTTGACTGTGGTGCGCGGGTCAGATGTGAAGAACGTGTGAGAGGGCTACAAGAACTCACCGACATAGGAAATCGCCGAGGGGTCGATATCCGGCGGGATGGTGTCGTTCGGGTCCAGAAGCTTAAGATCCGGTACGGTGAGCGATTCTGGCAGATGCATGCCGTACACCCCAAACAAGCTCCGAAGGAGATCTTGAGGAAGGAAGGCGTAGGTGAATGATTGGTTCGATAAGGGTATTCTGCATGGGGAAAAAATCAGCAAAATGGTTCAAAGAAAGGTGCGACAAGTTGCTTCACAAGTTGACCTCAGGGTTGGGCAACTTCTCACAATGAATCCTGATTCCCCACTGCGGGTATCTGGAGAAAGTGGGTATCAGAATACCGAGCTGTGTCTTTAACAGGAAGGAAATCTATACCGTAAAATAGCACTGGTCTCGCTCTCAGGAGCGTTCCTACCTGTCAATGCAGGAGCATTGTTCGGGGCACCATTTGGGCTTATCGACGCAGATTGATTTATATTGAAAGTCCCATCCCCGGAACCGCCAGGGACGAATTGTGACAACCTCGGTTGGGACAGATAGACGGTTTCGCCGCCATAAACGAACTCGGCGATATCCGGCGCGCTTCTGCCATACGGGAGCAAGGTCCACGTTTGGGCAAAACCCTTGGGGCGGTGTTAGAACGGGCGGGCTCAGGTCCAGTCACTGCCGACTAACTTGAAATGCCCCAAGTTGGGAGGTCGCCCGGTCAACATCCTCCCGGGACAAGTCTCCAGCGATCAAAACTTCCCGGTATAGCTCTCGTTGGTTCTGTTCGATTGAATATTAGGAAAGCACGAGGAAGAGATGGGTCTGTGGCACGCACATGGACAGAGGTTTCGATCACCATGATACGCCCAAACAGGAAGGGTAAGAGGGGACCCAGGACGGCAAGAAAGATAAACAACGCCAAGAATAAGGACCATGGTCGTTTGCTACAAGAATATGAGATTGCGTGGAACAGGGGATGATCTGAAAACGGACTCGTATGATCTACGCGAATGCCTGGCCGCCCCTCGATTCCAGAAACGAAATAGAAGGGTCCAGAGGGCGGGCAGAAAGTTTGTCGGATTACGCGAGTTCCTGGCAAGACTGCGGAGTTTCATTCCACCACCTTCGTAACTCGCGTGGATCACAGTGGCCCACGCTGTTTAAGTAAAACGCAATCTTGGAAAAGTCGCGATACCGAACCGCTGTCGTGAACTCACTCGCTGCCTCGAAATGTCGCACCCCAATTTTGAGAAGAATGTATCTGAGGGCGAACCCGACCCCCGAGCACCACAGGGCGACGATGAGACGCACGACTGACAATGATTTATCGTTCGCCACCAGTGTGAGGATATAGAGCGCCGGGTATGCGGTGAGAGATAGGGCGATAAGGATGGCGATACGGGTGAAGCTCGGCCTCTCGAAGCCTAGACACAGCGGCTTTGATCGTGGCGGCTCAACGGCGAGGCCAGTGAGGCTGGGATGACGCAGCCCTTGACTCGGAGATTGGGCTTTGTCGGTATGCTGGAAGTTCGCCGTGGGGGACAATGGAGAGGCATCGAGCTCTCTCCTGTTCGGCGTCGGAAGAGAAGGATCAAGGTTGAATGGTGTGGTCGAGTCTGCGCTGAGGGGAGGACTATGGTAGTCGTCCCTCATGCCAATATGCTTCATGATATCGATGAGACCTCAGGGGATGGGCAAGTTTGGGGCCATCTGACGTTTGTCATGGCGTGTAGATATATGCCTAATGGGAGTGTTTATGTCACCTGAAGCACCGGACGATATCGATGCATAAGGTCCAGGTCCTCGCTCGGTTTCAGACAGACTAGTCTAACCATCACCGCACGTTCCCGTATGCCGGCGGTGACTCTCAAGTCGAGGATCAGGATCAAGAGGCAGAGCCCATCAGGGAAATCCATCATTTCCCCATCCGAACCCCGAACCAGTCGGCGCGAGGCTCCGTCGAGGAAAAGATCAAAATCTGAGGGCAACCCTATCTGCTGGAACTGGCAACCATCACGGAGGCTCAGAAATCTCAATAACATTCTTAAAAATGGGGATTGGCGACGTACATTCACTAGGCAAGGAAATATCGATTTCCTGTGTTTTTGCAGAGTGACTCCTCGGTCCAGGATCCGTTTTGCGCTTTATAAACTTTGATGTAGCCTAACCATTGGGGTTGGTTTTGGGCATACGTAACGATCTATAGTATGCTCACTTATCCGACGCTTGGTATAGATAATAAGAGAATCCATCTCTAACGGTAGGAAAGGTCAGCACTGATACGGCCAGCACAAGAGGTACGCCGTGGGCGCTCAAGCGCCCACGAGCGCTTACCTTTGGCCTCTACGAAAATTGGTTGTGTTCGGGATTGGGAGAGCTTTCCCAACTCCTCGTAACGAAACCCTGGCACCTGAAGAGTCAATGATGTCATCGATGCGATAGGACCGCACCTCCTGTAAATATGTGATCGAATTGTCTCTTGTTCACACTTGTTCATCCTCGTCTACCATGTCACTCAAAGATCTCACCAAACACATCGACGACCAGGAGAAAGCGATCAGCGAGCTCCGCCCGGAGTCCATCTCACAAACCGCCAGGTCCACATACTGGAGTGACTTCAGGGATTCTCTCTGGGGGGAAGGGCTAGAGTCGTTCCAGGAGGAAGAAAACGTGAAGAGAGGGATCGACCCTGTGGAAGATATTGCGCTTCCCGAGCGCCATATTGTTGCAACGCTTCCCGTAGCCCCACTCCCACCCTGGAACATGCTAATTAGACACGCGGATACGGACGCGGACACTCGAAAGTTCCTGGTACGATCCGAGTACGACGAAGCCGAGCGAGAAGCTGTGTCGTCCAGCAAAGCCCATGCTATGTTTGTGGTTTCTGGACAACCTGGCATTGGTCTGCTCCCTTCTCTCTCTCCACTGTTCCGGAATCTAATACCCGATCAGGAAAGTCCATCTTTTTGGTGTGGCTTCTCATGCGCCGCCTCGCGCTCAGGCTTCCCACGGTGCTGCAGATCTACAGTTCCTGCGCGATCCTCTTCCACGAAGACGGCGTCCTCGAGCTTACAGACCCTGAGGACCCAGCATCGTATTGGGGCTTGGGCTATGACCTGGATCGATGGGACCAACGAGACCGCCGTATTTGGGCCCTCGTTGACTTGGGTTCGCGGCTCCAGGAACCAACCGGCATCTTCAAGTCCGGCTCACCCTTCTTTGTCGTTAACGCGATGTCTCCTCATTTCAGACAGGAGTGGTACCAAAAGATCAATTGCCGTAGGTTCTTCATGAACCCCTGGTCCATTTCTGAAGTTCTCCAAGCGTGTGTGGATCTAGCTCCAGTGGAGCTTTACGACGCTCACGTTTCCTGTAGTCGCCCATTCTTCTACAAAAGCCCGACAGAACGTCAACTCCAGTACTTGTACGACGAGTTTGGGGCATCTCCCGGGACCTTGGATATGTTTGCCGACCGTCCGGGCGATTACGTAGAGAAAGTTCGCGAAGGAATTGATAAGATCCTGCCTGGGAAGCTACGACAGGTATTCCATGATCCCGGATCGTATGACTTCTCCCACTATGTCGTCACAATACGGCCCTCACCAACCAATCGCCACATGTTCGTGTCCGATCCCGCCTCGCTACGCGTACTCAAGATGCTCTGTGACAAATACACGGAGCCGCCGCGATAGAACCTCGAACTCCGGATGCACAAGTTGTTTAGGAGCGGGGGAACCATTGAACTCTTTCCTGTCTTTCACTCCTCGAGTTGCCCGTATCATATCAATGTTCCTTGGCGAAAAAGATCCGGCTTGGGGTGGGCCGCCACGACTGTCCGGTATCCAAAATCTTTCCTGTCATTGGCTCGCTGCTCCCTATTCGCCCATCCTCCTCACGTTTCAAACTGCACGAAGCCGAAAAAACGACACAAAGACGGAAAGCTGACGAGTTGCGTTTCTCCACGCATCCCCAACATCCCGAAAAGTATCATGTCGTGGTCACCCCTGAGACCACTCGCCCACAGATAACGGTCCTCATTGACAGCTATTTCGAGGATAAAAAAGTGTCTACTGATAAAGGATTCTCGGTATTTCACTAGTGCTTCGTCCGTCCGGGGGGGGGGGTTGTTCGCCAAACATCCGCGACCGTATTTGTTCTCGCTCACGATAGCACTGTATCGATGTACCCCGTTGCAATCGAAACGTCGGACAAAATGCTACTGTGATCTGGAACCTTGCACCAAACCCTACACCAAAGTCGAGAACAGAGATACATGACCCAATGATACAGCGACTCAGGGCTCATTCCGATCCTGGTCTACTACAGGGCCGACCCGTAGGGGGAGGGGTTTGACGACGGGTCCTCTGAACCAGCAAAGCCCATAGATCACAAAGGAGAGGAACAAGCGAAGTCACCATAAAAAACGTGGCTGTTTCAGCTGCTCGCGATGCACAAGAAGCACACCACAAGAGTAGCCAATGTATTATGCCACCCATTTGTGGTGCGCCCGGGACAGCAGTACGTTGTCGAAACACATGCCATTGCACTGAACGTGAACAAAGAACATGCAGGACACATGTCGGATTCTGATGGATTTCAAATCAAGGAGAAACGTACGAGGCCCCTGTGTCCCCCACAGTCATTACGGTCGTAGGTTTTCGAACGCCTCGCTATGTTCTGGCGAACAATCTCTATCGTTTGGCCGAAGCGTTTGGGGGCATTAGGAGGTGCATTGGGGACTGGCGCTACGGCGCCGCTGCGGTATTTGAAGTGAAAGAGATCCTGTGCTCACAACGCCGTTATATTCTCAGGAGAGGGGGAATATAAATTGTCGAATTGCACACCCTGGCCACCGAGCCCCCCGAAAGCACTGAGACCGTGGAACGCGCGCGTTCTGTGGTGCAAACCAGATCGGTTCTCCGGCACACACGAACGTCCATTCACAGCACCGTGACAGCGGACCACAGGCCGTTCATGTCCGAAGAGTTGGGAAGGGGTTCCGGTGGCCTAAGCCATTGGGGGCATCTTCGTATGTCGGGGGAAGGCCACTGTCCGACGGGAAGTGAATGTTTATTCCGGTGGGAACGCGGCAGATTACATGTTCGCCGGACTGGGAAGGCGAACGCCGATAATGGAAGACAGAAGATGTGTCACCCGAGGTCCTTGTGGCCATCCCCGGGGCCGTGGATCCGTCCCCAGGCCCACAAGAAAACTGCGCTGCGGCGAGACGACGACCGAAATGCGGGGGCAGTGCACACCCTCCGAGAACACAAGCCCGGACTCTTCCATTCCGACGGAGCGATCCCCGGCGACGATCTGGATCTTGACATGTTCCGTTCTCGAACCAGGTTCGGTTCCCCGGCTAGCCGATATAAGACCCTCGAGGGGAGAGGGTTCGAGAGCCCCCCACCTCCCCCGTGATCTCCACTCCCACTCCCACACACTCAATGATTCCCCGCAGCGGCCTCACCTACATCATCGTCAACAAGAAGACGAGGTTGGTCCTCGATGACCCCGTCGGTGAGGAGGGGTTCGTCGCCGTCAACCGCCTGAATGAAGAAGACACCCAGAAGGTACGATACTCACAGCCCCACCACCATCCCCCTTGTGGCTTACCCCGTCTCGGTATCATAGTGGATGCTCTCCCGTACCAGAGACGGCCTTTGGACTCTCCAAAACGTCATAAACGGCAGGTACCTCTGTGTCGAGAACCTCGATTCGAAAAACGGAACCCTCGTCACCGCAAGGCGCGGGAATACCCAGGCGTGTCGTTGGTCCATTATCCCTGAGGATAGGATGAGTTTCAGGTAAACTCTTCCACGCGACCAATGCCTGGTGTCTACCACGCGTGTGCTGATGGACCTCCATGACAGGATCTGTCCCTCAAATTCCACACGTGCAGCCTCGTTAGATACGAGTATCGAAGCGGCTACCATGCCAGTGGTGGTGAAGGACAGCCCAGATGATTCTACACAGGCATGGACCTTTATGAGAACGGTAGAAATATTCTGAGGACCCGTTGTAACTGTAACACGACCCGTTGTGGGGCTAGGTGCCCTTAATCTGAGTAAATAGTTGAGCCCATTGACCTCTGGAGGAGAAAGACGACATGCAAAGTTCGGGGTCGATCCAAGTTCAAGCTTCAATGGAGACTATCTGGGCGATGGGAAGTTGGCAGAACCAAGTTCACGCATTCAACGGGAGCTTTCGGCTATTTTCGATCGTGCCCCACTCGTTTCCTGATGGTAGCGTCTGAATTTCGACCCGGTATCCGTCCACGGGACCAACGCCTGCCAGCGCGTGCTCACCTGCAGGATTGATCTCTTGCAATACGGCCCCATGTTTCCGCTGGCCGGGGTCATCTTATGAGTTTCACAAAAATCCGTACACGGGAAGCGGTCGTTCCGCGAGAGAAAGTAAGTGTGTCACCGCTGCTCGATACAGTACTACTAGTATATAATCTCGCGAGAGAGAAAGAGGGAAAGAAACAGACTACATTCAGAGAGTGATCCTAGCGAGATACTCGCCGAAGCTCTTGCCCTGTATCCTCGCGATCTCATGTTCCAGAGCCGATGGTTGTCTTGAACCATCAGTACCTGCGAAGGTGCCGGCACCCCATGGGCTGCCTAAAAACAACCAGCCATCAGAATTCGAAAAAAAAAAAACAAAGGAATAGCTCAATGGTCACACACCTCCATGAACTTCCTCAAGGTTTGTCAACTGAGGGAACGCGTGTTTGTATCCAAGTGGGACGTAGATGATACCGTGGTGAGCGAGGACGCTCAATGAGTTATAGACGGTCGTCTCTTGTCCACCTCCGGGCCCGCTGGTCGATACGAAGATGCCAGCGTATTTACCAGTGAGGGCACCAGATGCCCAGAGACCGCCGGTCGAGTCCCAGAACGCCTTCCATTGAGCGGGGAAGTTGCCGAATCTTGTGGGGATACCGAAGAGGAAAGCATCGTAGGTGGTGAGAAGCTCTAGGGTGATGATTGGGTAGTCTGGCTTGGGGGGAGCGTGCATCAAACGCAGGACCTCTTCCGAGAGGGTTTCAGGGACCCTTGAGGACGAGGTAAGTTATAGCCAGAACGATAGACACAGGCTGACAGCGGCTCACTGGTAGATTGTCGCATTTCCGCCCGCAGATTCTAGGCCGGCTTTGACCGATTCGGCAACTGACGAGATAAGGAACAAGAAATGATCGTGAGCAGGTTGGCGGAGGGATCGTAGGGAGATCGTTTAGGCTCACGGCTGGCGATGTGGCCATACATGGTATAGATGATGATTGCGGTTTTGAGGGTCTTGGGACCCTCCTTTGTGGAGGCGGTGGTCCCGTTGATTGCAGACTTGCTGGCAGTGGCGGGTTTCTCCGCTGCCTTAGCGGGCTTCTCCTCGGCCTTTGTCGGCGTGGGACCGGGGGCGTCAGGCCTGTCCTCGTCGGAGAAGTTCTTTTTCAACCACTTGGATGGGAAACACATGGCGGGTGTCGAAGTAGTGTGAAAGAGGGTGGGAGGAGGGAGAGGAGGGGGTCGAGAAAACTCTGAAGGGTGGATTTTGAATTCGATCCTTTGCCCCACTATTCATTTTATATTCGGGGATACCTTCGAGTGTGCGAGAACGGTTGAGAAAGTTGGGATGTATTTGGCGGGATCACCCACGTAAAGAGGCTAGGGCCGGCGTGGTGATTGGTCAGTCGGGCGATAGCTGGTGATCCAAAACTGGAATTATCTTCTCAGGTTGGTCAGCAGGAGTGCATGTGAAGCGGTTGGCGAGGCCTGGCGAGTGATAACATCAGCGGTATTCGAGCGTGGTCCATGCAAAATGACCGTATGCGGCAGGGGATTCGCGAAGGAAGATGTCGCAATAGAGAGTGGGACTGAACACAAAGAAGAGGGTAGTAAGCGTAATTTGAAGGCGGATGTCCATTCGTTTCAACCGTTTAGGCTGCGAGTGACCTGGGCCGCATCGCACCACTAAGCAGGACGGTTATCCGCGGATAGACGGCGGTCGGTTGCGGTAATCGACAGGAGAGGGTGCTCGGGGTGTTACAGTGCGCGACGGAAAAATCACACAAAAATTCGAGAAAAAAGGGCAGACTCTCGGAATGGCCGCACTCGTGACGAACAGCGGACCCTTGAGCGCAATAAGTGGAAGGGCGGACACAAAGGAAAGGCTTGCTGCTCTCGTTTCCATCGGTGGTTAGGCGACCGGGGACAACCCCATTCCACGTTTCGACCACGACGCGCGCATTTCGATTGAAGACAGCAAAGCCGTGACCGCCAGAGGACGGCAGCAGGCGATTACAGTGATTGTCAGCAGAACGGAGGCAGCTGCATTGGCGAGAGACAACAAGATGCGCGCCATCAGAGGCAGCCGCTGAACCTCCCCCCTTGTTGTCAGCGCCACCAATCCTTGACGATGGCTTCGAAACACCAGGGTCCTTTGCCCATCCCGGACGGCCAAACGATAGCCCAGAGCTCACCCAAGGAACAATCCTGGGGAAGAGGTCAGTCAAACCCCACCCCTCAATTTTGATTCTCTCAACACGCACGCGGTTCTCACTCTTCCCCCCCAACGCACAGTCCTCATTTGCGGCGGAACAGACTGGTGAGATCCCACACCCGCAAAGGCGGATTGTCTGCCGTTTATCCGGTGTTCGCTGACGCATCTTTTTTGTCTCGAATTCTCAGGCCGAAGTTGGGTCGTAAAGAGCGCGGTGGGGGTAAGAACCAAGATGACAACCAGTACGTCCTCCACACGGAACTCCTACAATTCTATCCTTTCCTAGCTATTGAACACCTCTCCACCCCACAACAGCCCAGATCTAGCCGAACCCCACATCCTACGTTCGCTCTCCAACGTCAAGATATCCTCCATCCACGCTTCCTCCCATGGCTGCCATTCCATCATGCTCGACGTCTCCGGCTCGGCTTGGATGTTCGGCCGCAACGAGCGCGCGTCGCTGGGTGTCGCCGGTCGCGACTATATCTCCGAGAACGCTCCATTAAAGCTCCTCGCGTCATCTCTGCCTGGCGCGTCAGCGAGGACGCGCTTCGTCCATGCCGCCTGTGGTCGGAATCACAGCTTACTGGTCGGCAGCGAAGGTCAAGTGTGGTCGACGGGAGCCAACAACCTCGGGCAGTGTGGACTCCCTCCGTGCCCGGAGGTCACAACTTGGCATCAAGTGAAGGGCACTTTCGGTGGCGGAAGAGTTTTCAAGGCGGCAGCTGGTATCACTTTTAGCGTCGTTTTGACAGAACAAGGAAGACGTGAGTGGGAAATATACACACCCTTTTTCTCAGGTTGACACCGGTCCCCAGTATTTTCGTTCGGCAGCGGAGAGCACGGTCAGTTGGGCAACGGAAGGACGGGCGAACACATCATTACCGGGAACAAGACCGCTTACGACGTCTACAACGATCCCAGTGAGTCCGCCTCTGTACCATACAGCAAGGGAATCCCCTGAATGCATACGTTGGGCCCGTAGTTTCCGTCAAAGCGCTCGATGGAAAGCATATCACACAAATAGCTTGCGGCCCACAACACTCAATTGCTCTTGATTCTGAGGGCGTCGTTTACGTATGGGGATACAACGGTTACTGCCGATTGGGACTCGGACATCAGAAGGACACGCTTTTCCCTGCACCTGTCCCTCACGTACGCCTCCCCCCCTGCACGAGAGCTTGGTAACGACACCGTGTTCACACCTGATCGTTTCGCAGTTCACTGGACCCAATGCCTCCAGCATGGGTCAGATCGTCGTCGCTGGACCGTCCAATTCAGTCGTGATCGACAAACAGGGCATGTACTGGATGGCCGGAAAAGTAAGTCATTTCCAACTTTATCGTAATGGATCGAACCTAACGTTCCCACTGTACAGTGGAAAAACACGGGAGATGGTAAGTCCTCGGTACCTGAACGTCTTCTTCGGAACACTGACCGCCACCGATCCAAGGTTCTGCTGGATCCCCGTACTCCCATTTCCGAGTCATCCAGGATATCATGTTGGTCTCTCACCTGAGGATGCTTGCGATGACACTGACGCCATATCAGGGGATGCAAAATCACGCACATTAGTTGTGGGGGCGTGACCCACTGGGCCCTTTCTCCTGATGAAGACGATAGCGTTATGACCGTCGGCTGGGGTCAAAATGCCGCGAATGGTAACCGATCACTCTAATCTCGATACAATTAGATGCTCAAGGACGGCTGGGATATGACTGACAGGTGAACTCGGATTGGGTCCCGAAGAACCTCGAAGCGCCACGAAACCGACTCGCAATCAGCCGTTGATTGGCATCGAAGTCTACGAGTGAGTTCACGTCTCCCTTTTTTTTTTTTTCAATACATCCCCTCGTTCTAAGCTTAGAATGGGATTCCCCGTCCTTATTTTGTTGCTTTTGATCCTTAACTAACGTCATGAAAATCCTTGTTTGGTGTTCTCCCTGATCCATGATTGGCGTCGATCCGGTGTCGGTGTTATAATCGTATCCGCCTGTTTTGATGACGCCGGGTTAATCCTAACCTGTCGGGGTAACCAGCATCGCAGCGGGTCAGAACACGACCTTCTTCCTCGCCCGGCCGAACGACAAGCTCTCTGATCTCCCCAGGCACCCGGCGGATCTCGACACTCCACAGGACTGTATGGTTTGCTCCCAAGATAACGGAGACGACGATTCCCCTTTGGAATGCGACAAGGTTCCGTCCCATCTGTCCCATCTGTCCCGAGGCACTGTGTTCAACCTGCTTCCCATTTAGTGCGACTCTCCATACCACCTAGGGTGTCTAATCCCGCCCCTAGACGCCGTCCCGGACGGTGAATGGTTCTGTCCCCGTTGTCTGCTCGACCCTGGCGCACCTATCGGGCCAGAGGACATTCCTGCCCCGTCCCAACCCAAGGGACCGAAACCGAAGAAGCCTTCCCCGGTGTACAGGGATGACGACGAAGAAGACGATTACAACCTCAAGGACGACGATTCGGACAACGAACCGAGTTACCGAGGCCAAAAGAGGAAGGGTACGGGTGGCGCGAGTGGCGCGGCCAAGCGGAAGCGGTAGATGGCGTGTCCTTTCCGGCACCGCCCCCTCACCCACTAAGGTCTCCCACCCGGTGTATGGGTGAGCGTTTCGTGGGGTCATGCGTAGCCTTTGGTCCGCACGTCCCCCTGATCGCTCATCTCCTTCACCGGTTCACTTCTGGTTCAATTCTCCCCCTCATGTTCCCTTGGGCCCCAGCGTGGATCGCCTTTCCAGGGTGAAAATCTTCCCTCCATCAAATTTTTCTTTTCTTTTCCCTCATATCTATCTACCATACACATGTCAACTTTTCCTCCCCCCCCCTTTCTCGTTCTGTCGGGTATCTCGAATTGCTTTCTTGCATATACATTCCCGCAAATGTGAAACCAACACATAATGTTATCAATCTTTCCCCATTCGAGATGAGAAGTGCTCCAGGATACATATACGGAATTCTGCGTCTGGCCTGGTATGAGGGTAGGGTATTGAGATTATTCGACAGGTAGGGTGATACTAAAGCTTTCAAGAAGGGGGAAGAAAGTCGCACAAAACAGGCACCGCTAGTGATGTAATGAGCAACAAAGGGTAATATGTGTGCGGGATAACAGAGTTTACGATAGAGAAAGTGTTTTTTGGACCTCCCACCCTCTCCAAAAGTCTTGTACATCACGTTCTATAAAATCCAGACACAAGAAGAAAAAAAGGGGGGGTCAGAGAAAGTAGCCGCTTCATCGCGAGAGATGAACCGTATGTGCACACCACACCGAATGGTGTGGAGGTGTGCTGGAAGGTGTGCTCCTTCATGAGTCAGGGAACAGTTTGTTGATCACAAGCCACGAAATTCCCAATCCCACTCCCAACACGGCGACCATAGCAAAGACCATAAACCCGATCAAATCCCAATGCGTCTCCTTCGCCGTTGTCTTCACTCCTTGCCTCACGGCGTCCCTGACTTGACCACCCGTGGCCCTTGCGGACCTTTGAAGCTCGAGGAGTTCTTGGTCGCGTTTCTCATCGAGGGTTATTATGGTCGATCGACGATCGTAGGGGTCGATAACTGGTCCTTGGCCCGGTTGTGATGGAGGGGAGACAAAGGACGGGTAGTTGAGTTCGCACCACATTTCGATCTGAAGAAAGTCGCGACGATTAGACGGGTGTGGGGGGAATAAGGGTGGAGACTTACGTGACCGCATGAGATCGCGATCTTTAAGAAGTTGGGGTCTTTAGGATCGGACTTGGCGTGAATCCGTCGAGTATAATCGCGGAAGATGTACGCGACGTCTCGTGGATTCGTCGCCTTCATAATCAACTACAGAAAAACGCGGAGATATAAGCATCAATCCCGCTAGAGGATATAAAGACCCACCCCGGCGGCTTCGGCTTTCCTAATTTTAACATTTCTCTGGAGGGTTTGTGGGTTCATAAACACCACATTGAGCGTAGCGATGGCCATGACTTGGGGTATCGCGCAAAAATTGAACGCGCTCTGGTTCTTGAGCAACCTCAGATAGTCCAAACAATCCGGAGCGTGTCGCAGAACGTCCACGATGAGTCCGCTGAGGACCCACAGAGCCTGCTTCTCGTTCTCGGGAGCATACATTTCCTTCATCTCCTTGAACCCTCCACGTCCGTTCATGCCGTACTCCTCCCGAGCCCATATCTCCTTGGGCCAGAAGAACCGTCGTTGCTCGACATCTTCCCGATAGTCCCTGATGATGTTGGTTTTTTGGAGGAAGAGGCCCATGGAGTTGGATAACTCTAGTTGATCCGCCAGCCATGGTTGCTCTTTCCCAGAGGCAGCGAGGAGACGAGAGAGACCTTCCCCGACCAGTCCAGCAACGAAATGGCAATACAGATCCCAGTCCTCGATCTTCTCGAGGTAGATCTCGCCCGAGGCAGCGGCTTTGTGAGCAAAGTCGGCCATACCGTTTTGCATCTTTTCGCAAATCTCAGTGATGACGTCCCGGTACCTGTTTTGGTTCAGGATAAGCGGTGTAAATATTTATGTGAACATGCGCGGGGACATACTCTTGTTGAAGGAGGTTCAGCTCTTCGGCGACGACATCGAATTCCACGAGGAGTTGACGGTCTTTCTCGTTAGGACCACACCCGTCGAACGTCCAGCCTGGGGTGACGATGTGTTTGTGGAAAGAGCGAAGGATGGGTTGTTTGACTTGATCAGGGATGGTCATGTCGTCCTCAACGGTGTCCAACGCTCTCAGTACGAGGTAAAATATGCAAATCTAGTGAATTTCAAAATAAGATCATCGTCAACATATCGTCGTTTTGATCATTGGGAGGGCAGCAGTGTGCTGGCGCCGCACGCCACCTGGGTAGCCGCCGCAAGGAAAGAGAAACTCACGGCTCGAGCGAGATCACCGTCGAGCTCTTTGATGACCGCAGAGAAACTCCTGGAAGTCATGTCGAGGAAGTCCCAACATCTCCTCATCGACCGCCTGTCCCATCCCGACGTGGGATGTTCGTGAATGGCGGACAGGTCACGTTTTGATTCGTAGAAGAGCTTGAACTGGAGGAGAGTCCGGAATTCACCCGGGCGGGTGAAGAAGAGTTTGAGCATGGTGTCCGACGAGCTCATGTTTTTTTCTGGAGGGAGGGAATAAAGAAGGTTGCGGGTAGCGAGGTGGCACCAGTTCTCGTACGACTTCTTTTCATGGACGTGTCCGTGTCGATCACCACCCGCGTCACCGTGTCAAGCGGCTAAAACCGCTCTCAAGAGCGGAAAAAATGTCGGACGTCCAGCTCAATCCACCTCTGCGGATCCAGCCAACGATGGCAAAAAAAATTCCAGCAAAGACCGCCCAGGCTTGCGTTTCCCAGTTCCTGGACGACTATCAGGAGAGACACGTCTCTGCCAGGACGCAGGGAGACAGCACGATCATCGCCCAGCTGCAGAAACTGGCCGACGCTCTGGCGCAGGAGCAGGCGATGAGAAAAGCGAAATGAGACTTGGTAAACGATTTCAGATTCCGTAGTTTGTCCATTCAATTCAAGTACATCAGGTATTACAGGGGAGTATGCGTGTGAGTGGGCCGTTAGTACGCGGTAGAAATCGCAGTGGCACCCGGGGTGAGTTGCTTCCACCGCGTGGGGATATCTGGCTGACCGGGCTCTCTCTGTGTAGTGGAGCTGGTCAGTTCGGGGCGCGGATTGAGTGGGAAGTACGAGGTACGCACGCATAGTTCGAAGCGGCAGATCAGAAATCCATCCCTAGACTTCTCCGTGTATGCCTATCCTTTGACTTTAGAACCAGCGTAGTGAGAGTGAGAAATGGGATAATTACCTTTGTCACTTTGTAAATACCGTCATAGCGGTACCTAGGGAGTATAAGTTCCCGGGACCATCGGTGGTGCGACAAATCACGAACCCTTCATAGGGAGCATATCTGGAATTCAAGTTACTTCCCCGGATGACCCGGACAGGTTTGCCAAGCTCATAGGAGATCTGTAAGGTGGTCAGGTAAGCGCCATCCACCAGGCTGTCACTCCTCACAAGTAACGCCTTGTTGTGCTTATGGTTGAAGGTCTGATCTCTCATTTGACCTCCACCCCCCCACGACTTGCTATTTCCCCCTCCGTACCGATTCTCTTCCTCGGATCCGCCTGTTCCTGTGTACAATCTGTAACCCGGTGAGATAGAGGGGATGGGACAGCGGGGATCAACAACGTACATCGTATCTCCTCTGTCAACATCGTCCACGTATCCACCAGACATCACGATCGAACGGGCACCATATTTTCCACCCGATATACCAGCTTTGGTGTGGGAGTGCATCCCGGCCTTTGCGCAGTCCTCCCTGCGATTGCGTCACATGTTAGAGAGTTTCGTGGTAGCACACCGAACGAACACTTGCCTACTGCTCCAGGTCGCGCCAACCAGGATACCCGGGATGGGACCAAAATTGTTCTCATTCTGATGGACTTCTGGTTCTAATATTATTATCCCCCGTTTCCTGGATGCGATTGTCAAGAGGGGCGGATCTGGAGTGGCCATCGAATCCTTACCGGTCCTCCATACTAGCCCGCTCTTGTGGCGAGGTTGGACTCGTGAGTGCGGAGGTTGGCTTCTTCGGCTTCTTTGGTATGAAGAGGTTCGGGGGCGGGGCCATCTTGCGGTGTGGTCGTGGTTGGAGAGAGGGAGAGAGCGAGGAGTCAGAGGAAATCAGGACGCGTTGATTCTAATGAATTGAACGCGACGCACCATTGTTTCCCTTATCTGGTTATCCTTACGTTGTCGCCACTCGCCCCCAGCTGGGAGGGAACGAGTCTTGTGAGGGCATCGTTGCGAGTGAGAACAAAGGAAATAGAAAATCTCCCCTGTGAGATACGCGTCTGGTGCCTCTCTGATCCGCGACCACACGATCAAGTTGAATACCAACGATGACGACGAGCAGCCTCACTTTCCTCGATTTCCTCAAACCCCGGCGCAACGAAGCCGCCTTGCGACTGCGAAATAGTCTCCTCGCTCTCGCAGTCTTGTTCGTCATCACGAACCTCTCATCTTCGTTTCCCTCAATATTGTCATCTCTTACCGTCGTCTGGAACGCGGTCACTCCCGCACCGACACCCTCAAAATCGCGCACGGGCAGCGGTAGCAACAAGAATGGGTCAGAGGGTGGTCTTTGGTGGTGGACAATATCCCTCATTGGCGCGTATCCAACAGATGTCCAATCTTCCAACATGCTGAAACTCTACCCTTTTGTAGAGGGAGGCGTGTGTGCGCTGCTCATGACGTCGATATTCCAATCCGCCTTCGCATTGAAGTACCCTAGAGATCCATTCCCACCCATGCCTACCCCAGTGAAGCCTTTTAATACCCCAACCAACTCCCCGGCTATGTCACAACAGACAAAACCCAAGATCCTTTCACCTGCGGTATATCCCCTAAAACTTGAATGGCCCTCGTGTACTCACGCGGGCTTATAGAAGGTGACGCCGCAAAAGCAAAAGCCATTCAACCCTGCAAGTTCCACCCTCTCCACCTCTACCTACCTTACTTCACCCGTTTCGACCCCATCAAGGACGTTGAACTACAGGTTCCCGGCCGCTTCTCCGCTCAATGACTCGACCAACTCCAACATGTCGATGTCTACGAGTGTACCTCCTTCACCTTCCCCATTGCTGAGCTCCCCGTTGATGGCATACCGGGGAAAGCACCCCCAGAGCTCCGGGAGTGAGTATCGTATTCACTTTAGTGGAGCAAACACCCGATATCTAATGAGCCGTTAGAACCTTTAACAAGTTCCTTCCTTGGGAAACTCACGGCCGACGATGACGACGACGACTAGGCAGGAACCGGCGTTCCTGCCCATACGATATCGAATTGCTTTTCGGAACTGTTTACTGTCGATATTTAGCCATGCTGTCTCTTTAAGTTGGGTCTACATCTGTGGATTATCATGTTCATCTGTTGTCCATGCAGGTTTGGTTTATAAAATGTTTTCCAGTGAATGGCGGCGCAGCCCAAGAGATGGGGTGCTGTGTTCGTAGCCTGGTGGGAAATTTTCTTTTTTTCTGAATGGTGACCCAGACCAGGTACGGTCGTTCACAGGGCAGAACATGGGCGATAAAGCAAGTGCTGTGGTAGATGTAACCCACAGAAACCTCATTTCCATGTCATCGTGAAATCTCTCAACTGATGAAGATCATAAGGTCGTCAGAGCGTTCGCGTAGAATGTCTACCCGCGATCCTTATAATGGAGGACCAGTTTCCCTCTCCGGTTGAGGGTTGGAAAAGCGGTTGCGAGCGGTTTGAACATGCCCGCCTCTCTGGGGATGTCTTTATAGGCTTTGAGCTTGAGGAACGGGTTATTGCCTGGATAAGATGGAGATCGCCGTCAGCTTAGAAACCAGGCCAACGGTTTCAACCAGTCTCCAAGGGGGAAGTTTGTGAACGTTCGATGTAGGCGCGTATTTTGTCAAACTCAACATTCATACAATTCATGGGCCGAACCAGGATGAGCGCTTTGCATACGCCGTTTTCGAGAGCGTCGACGTAGACCATCTTTCTTTCACGTCGACCGCGTTCAGGGTCGTCGCGATCTCACATGGGTCGTCTTTCAGTGCGCCGGCAATCGCTCACCCACCGGGGGCCCTAGGCAAACCGTCCACCGAACGTAGCACCCTGTAACTTTCTTTTGGTAACATGTAAGAGTTGAGAAACAGCGCAATTCTGACCAGGGTATGGTTCATCGTCACTAATGGAGATGGACATGGTGGGAACCCAGAAGATCAGGCTCATCCAGTGCATGTGATTGAATTTTCAATTTGTTGTATAGCATGAGTAAGTTGAGTACACACTTTGTCTAGCAATGAAAAATTTTGTACATAGGGCCTGAGGCACAAGCAAAGAGAATACATGTTCTATGGATCTATATAGAGAAATACATAGCTGAAATCAAGAATCAATGCCTCCCCTGACCCAAAACAAACAACCAGATACTGGCCACCCCACTGCACATGAACTGACTTTCCAAATCTCTGAGGTAGCTGAAAAACCACTTTCCCAGTGACTACATCCTTCATCCTGGACATGTCAGTTTCCCACAGCTTGGTATCACTGAGATGGAGCTCATTTGGAGGCTCAGTGAACAACTTGACAGGGGATGAGTCTAGAACCCCAAAGTCCCACCCTTGAGCTTCAATTGACCACCAAAAACTAACCCAGACTTTTGAGCCATTTGTTATGAGGGGACCTTTTGCACCATGCTCAAACTCCACCTTGCTCATAGCATCTCCTGTCCCAACATCCCATGCTTGAATGGATCTATCATGCAGGCAGAAAATCTGGGACCCATCCCCTGATACACTGAGGTCCACAACATAATCTTCAGGAACATCCACTGTCTGGAGGATTTCCCCTCTCTCAGCATCCCAGATGTTGATTTTCCTGTCTGCATACCAAACAAAAATCAATTTGCTGTTGACTGGGGTTTGGGAGGATCCCTTATAGAGGCCTGTTGAAATACCCCAGGTTGTGATTGCTCCACCTGGCAAACCATTTGGGACAATAGGACTGTTTTTTGTCTTCAGGGTAATAGATTTGGCTGGAGCTGAGGTGGGGGGTGTAGACCTTGGGTCTGCTGATGAGGCACCAATCTGCCAGAACTTGACTGATTTGTCTTGAGATGCTGAAATGAGGGTAGAGGGAGAAGAAAATGCAAGAGAGGTAATATTGTTGGTATGGCCAATAAGGGTTTTTTCAGGGTTTGAACCAGTGATGTCCCAAACACAAATGTTATAACGAGCAGCAACAGCTACCAACTTGCCATCAGGAGAGAAACAACATGAGCTAGGATGACTATTGGTAGTATAAAATTTGGCTGCAACCACCCCAGAATCAATGCTTTGAACTACGACACTACCCCCCTCAAATGAAATAAAGTGGGTGCCATCTAGGGAAAAGGCAATTTGGTGACTATCATCTGTGGCCCGTCCATCTGTATAGTTGTTACGTGCAAGTTCAACCTTGTGACTATTATATGGGGGTCCATCTTTATGACCATCAATGACCCACTGCTGAACAAACCCAGAAGATACAGATAAGAGGGTTTGTGGGACTTTGGGAGAGAAAATGACACACTCCACACTACATTTCTTTAGGATTTGATAGCATGTTCCCATCTGAATTTTCCACAAACAAATTGTCATGTCATCAGATCCTGAAACAATTGTAGTGCTGTCTGCTGAGATGGAAACAGAGCAGATTGAATCAGTATGGCCAGAAAAGGTCCTGACAACACCACCAGTCTGCACATCCCAGAGCTTGACAGTTGTATCATCACTTCCAGATACAAGTGATGTCCCATCTGATGAGAAGGTGAGAGATTGCACTCCATCTGTGTGCCCAGGGAGGACAGCCACCTGATCACCTGTGATTGCATCAAGGATAAGGATGTCCCTGTTCTCAGACCCAACTGCAATAATGTTGTTCCAGTATGAAATGGCCCATGGTCTATCAGCCAACAAAACTGTGCGGGAACATGTCCCCCATTCTGCTGGGAGACCTCCAACTACCTGAACCTCCTGTGAGAGCTCTGTAATGTAGTATTCATGGAGCCAAGATGAGGAAGGGGAAAGTGGGAGGGCAGAATGGTATAGGTGAGAGGGGGTGTTGTAGATTGCATCAAAATGGTCCAAAAGGATTCTCTGGCTGTCATTTGTCCACATGCATGAAATACCTGCCTGGAGAGGGAACATCAGTACAGATCTCAGCAAACAGCCTAGATAGCACTCACCAAAATATACCATTGCTCAACATCATTCATGGCATAAACCCCAACACCAAGATTCCCAGTGAGAGCAAGGACTTCAATCCAATATAACAAGTGTGTTGTAAAGAACTTTTCAATTGCTTTCTGTACTTCCCTGGCATGAGGGCTGTTGCCAGGTACCATAAGGAGGTGTTTTGCCCAGAATTTACATGCATATTCCAAAGCATCCCCAATATAGTCCTTCTGGCGAGCAGGAAGATCCCTGACCTCACCAAGAGCAATGTGATCATCCAGGTTGCAGATATTCCTCTTCAGCCCTTCCCCCATAATCTTGAGGCATGAAAGTAGGATCTCTGCATGATAAACTGCAGGCTCCACAAAGAACTGTACATCTTTACACCGGACTGGATCCATGAGGAAGTCAGGGAATGACTTGTGGAAGGCCCGAATGGGATCTTCTGTGTTATCTGGGACAAGAAGGAGAGAATGGAGGGAACGGAGGGTAGTGGAGATGTTGGACACTCTTAGTAGGTCTGAAAGTGCTGTTGTTGAAAGGGGGTTAAACACAAGTAATGCAGCCCCAACCACAATCCTAAAACTAGAGTAGATCTCCTCAGCACCCACATCCACCTCATCAACTGCCTGTTCTAGGACCTGGGTATAGAGGAAGTCAATCCCAGACCTTCCTTCATAAGCAGTGTTTTGTGGGAGAGAGATAATTCGGTGTAGCTGTTCAGTGGGAGTTCGGTTCTTGAATGCAACAAATTTTACAACTGTTGAAGCATAAATGAAGAATCCTGCTGCCTTTTCGCAGAGAATATTGATATCTGATGGGTTTGGCCAATTCTGTGTGAAGGTGCAGTCACTCCGGGTTTTGGCGATATCGGTTAACCGAATCCTGAAGAACAGCTTGATATCGCTATCCACTGAGGAACGTTTGACATTATGCAGTCTGAGCACTTCTGTGATGGGTCGGAGTAACTCGAGGCGAAATCCGGACCGGATCCGAGGTTCTGGACGACCAGTGATAAAGAACTTGACATTCGGGATGTCGTCCACATAACGGGACAACACGGAAAGAAGTGCAGAGGCCGGCTCTTCGTCCTTGCATTCGTCGAGGGCGTCGATGATAATAAGTGTTCGAATTCGAGCGGCTTTTAATGGGCCAACGATAATTCTCTCCATTTGGGAACAAAGAGACTCCCGTCCGGCACCAGGTTTAGACCTCAGGACTCGGAGCAGCTTCTCTCGAAACGGGAGGTACCTATAGGCAAGCTGAAAGGCAAGAGTTGGAAGGATTGTTTGGAGATTGCTTCTATCCTCGAAATCTCGCGAGCAAAAGAAGCTCGCGCCAAGCTTTCCATCCGCGAAACTGATCTCGGCAAACGTCTGGGCGATGGTCGACTTCCCGGTCCCCGCGAGGCCATTCAGCCAGAACACCCGGTGGTCCTGTTCGTCCTTCAGCCAACGTTCGAGTTGCAGGAGGACATCTGCTCTAGTTCCCTTCAGGCACCCCTGCCTGTTTCCGGAGCTATGCCCGGCCTCGTCGGTGTGACGCATGTTTTCCAGAAGACGGCGATCCGCATCTCCCTACTTGAGGGTCACTACGGGGCCGGGACTATAAGGGGATAAGACTCACGATCTGCTGACAGCCCTCGTCGTAGATGTCCAGTTGTAACGACGTCTACAGCGGACGTTAGATATAATGCTAGTGAGCGTTTTGAGAGTGCGGACCTGATAGTCCATCAGGGCATGGCGAATATCTTCCACCAGACCATTAACATTATGTGCATTCTCGGGGTGTTTGAAGAAATGTACAAGATCCTTCTGGGTTGCCATTGAGTCCATAGCTTGGCCAATCTCTTTCAATTTCCTGGCAATCCCCGTGTCAGACTCATCTCTCGATCCCGGGGAATGTGGGCTCACCGTTCCAGTTTCTTTGTCCTCTCCTCCTCAGTGATGTCGCCCGGAGAGATAGGTTGGGAGAGCGACTCAGAAAGCTTTTTGATCCTGGGTGCCAATGATTCTATCGCGTATTCATTCACCTCCGTTCGCTAGGACGACCGTAAGCATGACAAATCCAGCGTGCGGGAAGGAGCCCATACTTCGCAACTGTCGAGAACAATACAGAGAGACCCAGCCACAGACTTGAGCGGACCGAAGGCACCCACGGAGTCTCTGACCCCACGGAGAAATTCAGCCGTGGCAGACGCAGTAGACTCGTAGTTCGATCTTTCCTCGTCCGCGCCGGCGCTCGGCTCGAGGGTCTCGTGAGGACGAACGACTTTATGATCAGGAAGGGCAGAGGTACCTATATTGTTGGAAGGGATGATCAGAGCCAGCGACCAAAACAACGATGTTCACGTACTGTACGGTTCCTGACCATGCAAGCTCGGTAGAGCAGTGGATACAGGGGGAGAGAACCGTTCGACTTCTGGACCGGGCCAACTTTCCACCCTACTCTCACTGTCTGAGTGCAGATGCGGATGTATCTGATCGCTAGTTTCCCCTCCTTGGTCGTTTTCGCTCCCACATGTTGACACAGGTTCTGGTTCCTCTGGCTGAGGTCGACCCTTCGACAAGTCTTGCCCTCCAGCTGCACCGGCTGTACCCCCTTCTTGGTCGTGACTTTCGTCTGCTACAGGATGGGGCTCCGGTTGCGGAAGCGAATCCGTTGCCTCCCCACCGGGGTTAGCGTCCGTTTCAACTGGTTTGCGTTTTCCCCCAGTTCGTCGGTACTTGAACTTCTTCTTCATTTTCGAGAGTGAGCCACGTATGTCGTCCATGTCGGTGTTGGATGGATCGGCGTAGATGGTGGTGCGATAGGAGATGATTGACTCGTGGCTTTGATCTGATTCCGTGTCAGCGCGGATGCAAATCATCTCCGCGGGGAGGCTTGCATCCTACCTACGGAACACTTCAATGCTTTGTGGCTGGATGCCTTGGGCGAGTATCTGCGCCGGTAACGAAGAGATATAGCTTACCGCCGATTCCACTGTCTAAATCCTGCAGGATCTCGCGTTTTAGTGCTCCGCCTGCCCCCGGAGACCGTTACGACCCTCTCGTCTTCAACTCCCACAATATTATCAACTCTTACCGTTATATGGAACGCGGTCAATCTCAGGCCGACACCCCCAAAATCGCGTGCGGGTAGCGGTAGCAACAAGAATGGGACGGAGGTGGGCTTTGGCGGTGGACGATATCCCTCATTGGCACGTATTCAACAGATGACATATCCTCCAGCATGCTAAAATCCTACCCTTTCGTAGAGGGAGGCGCGTGTGCACTGCTCATGATGTCGATATTCCAGTCTGCCTTCGCACTGAAGTACCCTAGAGATACATCCAACCCTGCCAGTTCCAACCTCTCCGGCACCTCCACCTACATTACTCCACCAGTTTCGACCTCATCAAGGACGTTAAACTATAGGTCCCCGGCTGCTTCTCCGCTTAATGACTCGACCGGCTCCAACTTGTCGATGTCTATGAGTGTACCCCATTCACTCTCTCCATCGTTGAGCTCCCCGTTGATGGCATACCAGAGAAGGCACTCCCAGAGCTCCGGGGTTGAGTATCGCGCTCACCTTGATGGAACAAATGGCCGATATCTAATGAACCGTCAGAGCCCCTAACAGTTCCTTCCTTGGAAAATTCACGGCCGACGATGATGATGGCTATTAGGCAGGAACCCGCATTCCAGACTACGCGATGTCGACTAGCTTTTCGGAACCGTTTACTGTCAATTACTCAACCATGCTGTCTCTTTAAGTTGTGTCTAGTGTCTACATACGTAGATTGTTGTGTTCGTCTGTTGTTTACCCAGGTTTGGAATTTATAAAATGCTTTCTAGTGAAAGGCAGTGCGGCCTTTTTCCAAACGGCGACCCAAGCTAAGCACGGTCGCTCGCAGGGAGAACACGGGCAATAAGGCAAGGACTGCAATAAATGTAACCCACAGAAACCTCGTTGCCGTATGTCATCGCAAAATCCTTCAACTGATTTCTCCCGTTGAACGGGGAGATCCAAGTGATCCGACCCTCCTCATCACCCTCGTCAAACCATTCCAACATCGTGCGGGAGTTTGAATTGGCCTTGTTGGCCGAGACACCACCGAGCTCATCGATCAAGTGGCTAGCATAGCTCACGCCGTAATCGTAGTAGTCGTAGTCCGGCTGCTCAACCATCTCGCCCATCAACACTCCAAACTCCGGCCCACTTCCACTGTCGTCATAGAGCATCCGCAGGGCTGGCTCGAGTTGGAGTTCTCGACAGGCTCTGTACACGTGAGCGTCCTCGCCCTTGAGGTATCGAACCAGGTTCTCCAACTCGGTCTTGAAAGTGACGGGATAGAGGTGGACAAGACCGAAACCCAAGGTCCCGCCTTTGGGGAGGAAGTCCGGGCTTTTTAGGAGAGCACGGAGTGTAGTTTGAAATTTATCGATGGCGTTGGAGTCAGGGGTGACAGCAAGGGCAGTCGTTTTGGGATTCAGTTCAGATGGGGTCGAGTAAAGGTTATATGTGAGGGTGACTCTGTGACCGCTCGTGACCTTGAGGACCTCATGCTCGATGTCGCTGTAGAAGGCAACGTATGCAAGGGAAGGAGGAGACCGTAATGCCATGAGAGCGTTCGCGTCGAATGTCCATTCGCGATCCAGGTGGCGGAGGATTAGCTCCCCTCCCTGGTGAGGGGTCGGAAAGACGATCACGAGTGATCCCAACATGTCCGTTCCTCTGGGGGTATCCTTGTGGGCCTTGAAGAACGAGTCCTTGCCTAGACAAGACAAAGGTCACCGTCCGCATAAAAACCAGGTCAAGGCTTTGAGCCAGAAAACTCACCGTAAACATTCAATTTGTATATCTCAGCGTTGATAGACATTTCTTTCTCCTGGTCCTGGAGCAGCTGCTCCTCGATGATCTTGATGAGACCCACACGCACGGGGTCGAATTGAACAGCAAAATTCGAGGCGTCCATCTTGACCGCCTTGCGGTAAGACTCGTCGTATACGTCTTTCTTACCCCGACCGAACGTAGCGGGATCACATGCGGCGGTGAGTTGATCGATTTCCTCCGAGGTCGCAGAAGCAAGGTTGACGAACCTGTTGAACGAGCTGTTAGATCTTTGGAAAGAAACTGAGGGAGGTTGACACGAACTTTGGATCACGCTTCCCGTAATAGAGATGAACCCTTCTGGAGGTGGAGAGATGGCTCCGCTACACAGTGGAGTATGGTCATAGGAGAGAGCTTTTTGGAGGGATCTCAACTGGGTTTTGGTCGCAGCCATGATGGAGGAGGGGAGGATGTGCTTTGGTTTCTTCGACGAGAGGGGCTGTTTAAATACTAGGAACTTTAGGAGCACATGACGCCGTCGCGCGAATCACCTTTCCTCCGGTGACTAGAGCGATAGGAGTCACTTTCCCCTCTGGCGATGCACGCCTAAATGAACAAACGGGTGGTGAAAGGAAGCGATCATCGATCGCGTATCGGAAGGTAGGCATTCTGACTCTGACTCCGCACATGTCCCCGAACTTCTGAGCATTTGCTGTGAAGGGATTGGTGGTCCGTGCTCGGATTCACCCTCTAGGCGGAAGAAGTGAAGGTGTCAACATTGAACGTTGAACGTGAACATCGAACCCTCACGCGCACGGTCGAGCTGGGACTTCACTGCGGCTTTAGCCAGTTCTGTCAACTTGCCCTGCTCGGGGCCTTCTACCAAGAAAATCTCATTCCAGTCAGGAATGGAGGCTGCCTGGTCCTGAGGATTACGATGGCCAATGCACTTACGAAGGCATGGAATTGTCTCGGGTTGGTAGCGTGATTGGGGCCGGGGCGGGGACTTATGTAGGAAATGCGGTGAGCGCAGAGGGTGAGCAGCGAAAGCAGCTGCGGTTGGAGGCGGAATTGGACTTGGTCTCCGGGTACAATGTTGTAAAGCCAACCGGTGAGAGGGAATATCAATAAGGGCGGGCGTTAGGTGAGGACGGGATGGAGGTCAGGGGTGCGCGATTAAGCTCTAAGTTGCGGTGGATCCCGCGTCAGGCGATCGCCGAATGATCTGCTCCGAGTCACCCTCGCCCATTGGCATGATGTCCCTTAGCGACCTCGCCGAGCACACCCCCACCCAGCAGGAAGCAATCAGCAAGCTTCCCTGAGGGGCTGACTCGAAAACTCAATGGGGCACCACCTGGAATGAGTTCAGAGATCCTCCCCGGGGGAAAAGCCCAGGGTCCTTTCAGGGGGAGGAGGAGGTCGAGAGGGTCAAATCCGACCCCGTTGAAAATGTTGTACTCCCTGGTATCCACCTTGTTGCAACGCTTCCCGACGTCGTCGCCAGTCTCTGGCACTTACCCACTCGAAAGTTCTTGGTGCGGTCCGAACACGGCGAAGCCGAGCAAGCAGCTCTGTCGTCCAGCCAATCTAATAATGTGTTTGCTGTTACTGGACGATCTGGCATTAGCCTGTTCCCTTCAATCCCCTCCCTGCTGTCCCCGCGATCTAATATCAGATCAGATGTCTCCATTTTTACTTCGGATTCTCACACGCTGCCTTGCGCCCCGGCTTTGAAGTTCGAATCAGACCACCGGATTTGGGCTCTCGTTGATTCAAACCCACTCGTCCAGGAACCCGCTGGCGTACCCGCCCTTCTTTGTCATTTTTCCGACGCCTCCTCGTTCCAACCACCTTCTGTGGTTCGGGAGAAGCACTCGTGAGGAATTCTGCATGACGCCGTGGTCGCCTTCGGAAGTTCTTCAAGCGTTTGTGGATCTGGCTTCCGGAGGTTTGCAACACTCACGATTTCTACAGTCGCCTGTTCCCTGGTGAGAATACCCATACGGAACGCCAACTCCAGCACTTGTACAATGAGTTTGGCGCATCTCCCAGAGACTTGGCTTTCCGTACCCACGACCCGGGCCGCTATAGATCATTCTTCCGTCAAGGTATCCGTGGGATCAAGTCTAGCGAACTGCAGGGTGGTTTTGGGAATCCAGGACCTTATTGCCTCTCCGAATACATCATCATCACAAAACCCTCACCAACCAGTCGCCACGATTCTGAGGTAGAGTTTACCTCGCGACACGTATTCGAGATAATGCGCAATCCATGAGGGTGGATCACAACTGCTGTAATAAATGTGACCGATGTCCCTTGTATTTGTTTGTTTCCCCTCATCTTCGCCCATCGTGTCAGCGAAAGATTTTGGTAAACACACCTAGGCCCAGCACTGTCGTGACGATCTCGAGGTGGAATTTGCCTCGTGACACACATTCGAGATGCTTCTGGAGAAACGCATCCAAATTTATGACATGGAATGTAGAAGATTTGCATAAGGTCGATGAGTTGCATTACTCCCTGGAAGTGGTCATCATTCATTTGAAGATAACTGTCCCCATCAGGTATTTCGAGGATACAAAAGGAAGCTTGACCGATGCATACTAAGAAGTCGGCTAAGACGTATTCCCGGTATTACACTGTTTCTGTCTAGACAAACTGTTCGCCCGAGACCTACGACCACCCCCACTCCTGTTGGCGTTCCGTTGGGCCCTCAAGCTACAGGAATCCGAGCCTGCGAGGTCAACGAGATGGCACACAAATCTCTTAGAGCCAGCAAAACACGCCTCCGGAGCTTCGAATACCCACACGGCAATTGCACAGTGGCCCATTTCGGAATGTCCAACTGCCTATGCTTGAAACGTTTCCAAAAATAAACCCGTCTTACCCAAGTGAATTTCTGACTCGTGTTGCATCAGCCTATGTCCATAGGGTGCGAGTCTTCACGTTGATAACTCGAGAACAAGGGAACGTACCAACCATACTGTACGGGGAGAATCAATCGAAGCCAGGTCAGTCCTGGACAACTAACATGCACAGTCGCTTACGGGACAATCTTCCTGTGAAAAGCGCGCGCAGTGGGGACGATGCAATTTTGAGGGTCTACCTCCGAGCATGTATTGTACGGAGCGGCGGGGAGGGAGTGACGATCCGCAAACCTTATCGGGGATTCTCCGGTAGCTCCAGAGAAGTCCCGGGTTTGTGGGAGTGTCGCTTGGCGTACCCAAGGTCAGGATGTGATAATAGGTTCTCAGGTTAGAGGGAGGGCGAATACGAGAGCATACGGTTTGCAAATCTCACTACTATTCAGATGTCTGGGTCGGGGATCCCCGGGGTTAGATGTATAGGTGGGATCGATGGGACCATGTGGTGGTCGGGGTCTGGGAGCGGGAAGTCTGGGAAATTTGGCCGGGCTGAGGTGAGCCTCGGGGTGCCCCATTCAACCCCGTGACAAATCCCTACAATCGTGTGATCGATGGCAGAAGACATGTTCCCCGACGCTCTCACGCGTCCTCACACAACCATCCACCATGCGTTCTATAAGAGGGGAGAACAGAGGCCCTACACCGTCTGCAGTCTCGGAACGCGCATCCTTCTCTCTCCACTCGACTCGACATGGCCCCCCCGAGAATAGCCATCGTCATCTACACGCTGCGCGGTCATATTGGTTCCCGTGAGTCTGACAACCGCATCACCCTTCTGTCGTATCTTTGCTGAACCCTACCCGATGGCTTACAGTCGTGGAATCCATCAAGGCTGGCGTCGATTCTGCAGGAGGTGATGCAACGATCTATCAGTAAGTGTCCCTTCCTCCTCCCTCTTCCTCTGCCGCGCTCAAATGCGATGTCCTTAGAGTTGCAGAAACTCTTTCACCAGAGGTACTACTGAAAATGCGCGCCGTCCCAAAAGCAGACTACCCAATAATCACGCCAGAGGTCCTCGCCACCTACGACGGGTTCCTCTTCGGCATCCCCACTCGATTCGGAAACTTCCCCGCTCAGTGGAAGACTTTCTGGGACTCGACCGGCGGGCTCTGGGCCAAAGGTTCTTTCACCGGAAAATATGCTGGGGTTTTCGTCACTGTGGGGAGCCAAGGAGGCGGCCAGGAAGAGACCGTTCAAAACACCCTGAGCACTCTGGTTCACCACGGTATCAACTACGTGCCGTTGGGGTACAAGCCCGTCTTCCCCCAGTTGACGAATATGGAGGAGATTCATGGAGGGACCCCGTGGGGTTCCGGAGCCTTTAGTGGTGCTGATGATTCGCGAAAACCGTCGGCTCTGGAACACGAGATCGCGAGGATACATGGAAAGACGTTTGCGGAGCAGATCGCCAGGGTTACCTTTTGAGTAGCAGTGAACCTTTCATTAAAAATGGAAACCGTATTTTTTCTACTGTTGACCATCAGGTGTTACAATTCAAACGGATCGCCAAACTCAACGGCTCATTCATACATTCGGGGTATCTCCAGACAGAGGCACAGACATATCGGTTCCCATCTCGTATGAGCTCGTTCGACGCACCGAGAGACAGTAGTACACATACGCACAGGCGGTATCCAGCTTACACCAAAGTCGACTCCAAACCCAACTGTCGAAGTCGTTTTTCTGGTAGGGACCGTGCATCACTTCTCGTCCTCACCGGGTGTTGGGACATCCGAGATTTAATTCAACCAAACCCGAGTCTGTCTCCCCCACAACCTTCGGAGGAATAGGAGGATGATTCTTACAAAGCCCGAGCGAAATGGCTTGACCAGCTGATGCTTGATGGGTGAGGTAAGTCATTAGGGGGTTCCAGTCATCGTCGCTCTGCAGGGTTAAAGAGTCCAGGTGTAGGCATCGCAGGGATGGGGGAAGTCCTGAAGGAAAGCATCGGAAACCACAGACCCGTAAGGTATGTCCTCAATGTTCGGCACGGTGACGAGCAGGCCTTCGCGACATAGTTGCAAAAAACATGAAAAATACTTATTTCTCGCTTATTTGACACTTACGACACTTATTCCCGTGAAATAATACAGGTCCAGGTTTTGACATCTCGGAAGGGTCCAAATGGCAGGGGATTTCACAAGCGGAATAAGCAAATAGGACGACGCCTTGTTTACTGATGCCGCGACCCTGTGAAATCTACCACATGCCTTAGGGAACGACGCAGTAGGGTAGTCGGGCTCCAGCGTCACGGTCAGAGTGTTAATTTAGCCAACGGTGATGACCTTGAATGAGATGAAATTGGACGTATATGCGACACGGGTCCCCAGTCTCCCCTGGAACCGGTCATCCGACGTCGAATCCGGCCCTCCAGGTATGGTCTGGAAGCTTCACCCTTGCGCACCCGCGGGATACCAGGTCCATCCGGCTCAACGCGTCGGGGTGCTCCAACCGATGCAATAACCGGAAGATGTGACAGTAGCCTTTTATCAGGAGGGGTTTCTTCAGGCGGCGCAGTATTCAGACCACGCATATAGCCATATGCACAACAAAATGTCAGGGGGAGCGGCTCCAGAACCCTGGTACCCCCGCGACCGTTGACTCGGAGTGTTACCCCAAAAAGTCCAAAGTTCCGGGATATGGGAGGCGACCTCATACTTACCAGTATCGGCAAACGAGGAGGAGATCGTAAGCACCCTCCTGTAATCCGCCAAAAGTCCTTCCGGGATGACGTTCTAATGAAAGATGTGCCCAGGGTTCTCGGGAGGCACGCGCGTGGGTATGTTAAGTAACGAATTTCGTATGAGTTGGGTGACATCCTCTGTGCTGAACGGTTAGGTTCGTGTCAGGTGCGGGAGATAGTTGGAACGCATTTACTCACATCGGGGATAATTATTGTTCGCAGCCTGAAACGCCTGGCCCCTCATTGTCGTAGGTGACAGGCATCGTTTGTGGAGGTGAGGTGGATAATAATTTGTTTCCTCAACGCGTGTGGCAGACGGTTAGAGGCCAAATTTCAAATTCCAAATGCGCACCCGCAGAGGGATCGTAACCCAAACGCGGTTCGTTGGCGATACCCATGCAAGCGATTAGATGCAAACTCACAGAAACACCATAGTTATAGGCCAACCCGAGATCCCGCAACTCCTACTCCTTCTCGTTATCCTCCACGTGACGCGAGGACCGAGTTCCCAGCAAATTCTACCAATCGCTGGCGATATCACATCGCCGGGAGAACAAGAATCCTCGCTTCACGGTCCATCCCTGTTATCGTTAGGTTCATCCTCATCGTCCACGTCGTTCGTGTCATGAAGACCCCGTAACCTTGGTGGACGGCTTCCTCCGAGTCGACATCCAGGGCGGCTCCTTTGACACCTGTCCAAGTCGACGGAATTGCGTTGTGGGAGTCAACAGGGACCTCCCTCTCGCCAGGCGATACGTAGTGGGAGGTGTCCCCATTCGGTTTCGTGCACTCAACATTACCCCTGAAACTCTCACCAGTGTTAATCCGGGGAGCTCGCCCCGCCTCAAGGTTCTGGGACAAGATTCTTCTTCCCTCGGTTTGTGTCTCATTTTCTGGTCCACCAGCGACCTTGATTAAGTTTGGCGTGGGGATTTGATGTGTGCATTTAGAAAGCGTCTGAACCTCTGTGCTCAGCGCGCTCGGTACCGCGGTTACCCGAGAAGCGCTAGACCTCGCCCCAGTTCTGCCGCGGTTACAAGGTCGTGGTGACATATGCCTCCCTTTTTGGCGATCCCCGTGGTCGATTATATGCATATATTAGTGTGTGGGACGAGTCTACTTTTCCACCAGGGTGCTCCGGCTTCCGTTTTGTGCGCTGATATCCATGAGCGCAAAGAGAGCTTGTCTGGAATGCAGGTAAGCGTGTCAGATCCCGCTCCCTCCCACCCGAACCAACTAGAGTTTCACATTATCGCAGAACTAAGAGAGTGGTGAGTTGTGTCATCTCCAAGCCGCGCATCTAAACAGCTCGACTTTACAGAGGTGCATCCCAGGTCCTACCCAGCGCTGCGAACGATGTATGACTTTGGGGCTGGGGGGTTGCGTTTACAAACAAATCCAGAAGCGAGGGCTGGGGAAGGTCCTTCGGATGGGGGAGGCGTGCGAGCGTTGTCGGTCAGCAAACCACGTCGCCGATAGACCTTGAATAAGGATACTGACGTCAGACTTCCCAATCATACAGAACAATGAAAAAGGTAAGTGGTGACCCTTGCCACCAGACAGACATATTGCCAGATCGACTCAGGTTCGATGTATTCACTCCCCAGAAATGCGACGTCAAACGCCCCTGCTCCAGATGTGTTGCTGCGGACGAGGCCACCAAATGCGAGCACGAAGTCGCCAGCGGTCCGACTAGCGTCCCTGATCACGCGCAATTCGTATTCTGGAACGCCCCCGATCCATCAGGTTCAAAGGATCTTCCTGCACGAGGACCCTGGGTCATTAGAGGGGCGGGTCCAGAACCTGGTATCAACTTCCCACCTGTTTCCACAACAACTCAATTGCCGCCCGAGACGATCCCACGGTTCCGCGCGCTCGTTCCTTCGCTCGTTCACAATGGACTCCTGCCCGCAACACCACCCGGGCCACCAATCTACCCATTCAGTGAAGTTAGAGCATGCGATTTCCCCCATGTCCCGCTCCCATCGTTCTCCGCGATTTCTTCTCTCGTGTTCCCCACGAATCCACAGGATCCTCATGTTATGTCATCTTTCTTGGGAGGTGAACGATTCCAGCTTTCCGATACGGCACTGGGGGACCTGGACATGAAGTTGTATGTGTCCCGAGTTCGCTGATTGTCGATGGAGCTCATACTTCTTGTTAGCCGGTTAAAGGTTTTATCCCGGCTGAACAAACTGGGAATCCGCTTCACTTCCGAGAAACAGCATGCCATGTTACGTGGGGACACTTCAGGGGCCATTATCCACCCATTCTTCGTGTATGCCGCTCAAGCTCTGGGGATGTACTTCTGTGAGGGAGTGGGTGATTCGCCTGCCATGATTCGGCTTCGTGCGAAAAACGTTCAGATGTGTTCTGAATCTATTGTGGGTATCTTTAAATCACATGACTGGGTACCCAAGATGCAGATGGCTATCTGGATCATAGCTGGATCCGTAATCCTGCGACTGGGTGACTCCACCCGCTGCTATGTCCAGAAATGTCGCGAATCTATCAACACGACGGAACTTCAGTTTGTCCCTACATATGGACGACCGCCAGAGTTCTCCGAAGATCTGCACGAGAAGTTATCTGCTCTCACCCAGATCATATACTTCGAGAATTTTCTGTTCCTGACATGTGGTGGAGTCGAGCCGACAACGACGGCAAGGATTGAGAAGGAATTTAGGGATCAACTTCCGGTACGGCATCCCACTTCGCTGTCGTTCACGACTTTGAGTTCAGTGTTCCCTCAGAAAGTATATCCGGTCCTATTCAAGATCTGTCCGCTGACGATGCGCACCCGAACCATTTTGTTGGTCAGGGACACGGTAGACCTACTCAACCTACGCCCGAACAATGGTCAGTACAGTTTTCATCTGCTCCCACCACGCTGGTCGTTGATCGCGCCCCGTGATCGCCAGAGGCCCTACTTGACATCTGGAAACGGTCGTGCGATCGACTAGTGATTCTTTTAGACGACCATTCTCAGGCCCTGTTGTCCAACCTACAGAGGTTTCAAGAGCTTGGGGACAACAGCGGTGCAGGGATGATCAGGGGTTGCTGCGTCAACTGTCTCGCCCATCTCGCTGTCTTATATAAGGCCCTCTGTCAGACGGGACTGGTTTCTCAGGCGGAATCGGACACCCTCTGCGATTCGGTGTTAGAACGGTTGAGTGAATTATCCAAAGATATACGTGTGGAGGAATACACTCGTCTCGATTTATTACTCGGGGTGCGTCATTCTGTGACCAGGCGAACGCCGCTGATGGAAAACGTTGCGTAGTTATCCTGGAAGAAGGCGTTGGGAGTTTTTGATGCTCGTCTCGTCGACACCACCCTTGACCAGGGCGAAAAGTTGCGGAAATGGAGGGATGTTGTCGCAGAGGCCCACTCACATTTTACAGCAAACATTCCGGACGACACACTTTTAACTCTGTCTAGGCGGACTGCAAGGGTGGGGGTCGTGCTGGAGGATCACGGTATCCGAGTTTAATTTTCCTTGGGGTTAGGCAGCAATATGGTATGTGATTAACCCGACGTCCACGAACTTCTGACCCCGCTTATCTTGTATTTCCCTTCCCATCCCAGTAATCACCTATGTGTGTTTCGTCCCGATCATTTATAGTACTCGTTGTTTCAAGAAATGTGAAAAATAGGACCTAGTCTACAAGCGGTCGCTCGCGGGTTCAATATGGACAGTGAGGCAAGGACTGCAATAAACGAATCCCACAGTAACTTCATTCCCGTACGCCAACGCGAGATCCTTCAACTCGTTCGCAGATTCGGCGAAATCGGTCAACCAAGTAAGCTGTTCATAACTCTCCGTCAAATAATCCCCATTCCAATTAGAATCTCTGGCCAGGACACCATTGTATAGGTTGACGGGGACCCCACCCAGCTCCTCAATGAGATGGTTCACATATTCCGTCTGTTCGTAGTCATACCTTGGGTTCTCGATGATGACCTCCATCATGACACCGTGACTAGGCCGATGCTCGTCCCACTTCCAGCGTTGGCTGTATATCATCCGCAGGACAGGTTCGAGCTCCAACTCCCGACATGACTGATACACGTGCAAGTCCTCCCCTTTGAGGTATGCGATCATCTCCTGGAGTTCCGTATCGAAAGTGACTGGGTAGAGGTGAGCAAGGTTGAAGGCCAAAGTCCCGCCCTCGGGCATGAATTCTGGACTTTTAAGCAACCAGCGTAACGTCGCCTGGAAGTTGACGGTGTCTTTGAGGTTCGGCTTGACCGAAGCAGCGGATGGATTGGACGATGCTGGGGTTTGGGGGGTTGAACCGTGAGGAACCAAATACAGGTTGTAAGTTAGGGTGACTCGGGAACCGCTGGTTACTTTGAGGACTTCGTGTTCGATGTCGCTATAAAACGCGACATAGGCAAGGGAAGGGGAGGGCTGCAGGGACGTCAAAGCGTTGGCGTCGAACGCCCATTCGCGACCTTTGTGACGTAGGACGAGTTCTCCGCCTTGGTGTGGGGTGGGATACACAATCACGAGGGATCCGAGCATATCCGTGCCTCGGGGAGTGTCCTTATGAGCTTTGAAGAAGGAGTCTTTGCCTGTGAATCACGGAAACGTTAGAGACTGACAAGGGGGAGGAGTGGGGCGGAAAAAAAGGCTACCATATACGTTCAACTTGTAAATCTCCGGCCTGATCGACATCTTGTCCGTCTGGCCTTGGAGAAGATTCCCCTCAATGATCTTGACCAAGCCGGAAACAGTGGGATCGAACTGAACCGCGAAATCCGTAATATCCATCTTCAGGGCCTTGCGATAGGATTCATCATACACGTCCTGATTTCCACGGCCAAATGTCGCTCGACCGCATGCTGCAGCGAGCTGATCCAATTGTTCGGGAGTGGAAGAGGCAAAATTGATGAATCTAGGGGTTCGATAAGTCTCGCTACATGACAAGGGGTTGTTCCCTAGCACCTTGGGTCATCCTTGCCGTAGTAGAGGTAGAATCCTTCAGGAGGCGGAGATACAGTTCCGCTGCAGAGGGGAGGACGGTCGTAGGACAAGGCTTTTTTCAGCGACTCGAGCTGGATGTCGGTGGCCATGGGGCGTCACTGCGTATCGTCGTCTCCTGCCTATCACGAGATTGTTGTCGATCGTGGTCGGATGTTTCGCCTGCAATCTCCCCCGTTTCAAGACATGTCGGCTTCGATGAGCCAAGGCAAGTCATATCTCCCCTCGTGGACGGCTTCGCGTTGATGCGACAAGGGTTCATAATGCTCGCGAGCGGGGTTCCGTGATGAGACACAAGTGATACGACCCTCCGGAAGGAGTCACCGGTGGTGACAGGGAAGTAACTATATTCATCACCTAGCTCACATCCTGGCCCAGGCCTAACAGTAACTCTTTCCTCCTTTGGTGGTACGTGAACAAGCCACTCAGTTGTCTGCGGTGAACCTTGGGTTTGGTTCCGTCACGCCACTATTTCCTGAGATGCTACGGCTGGGTGTCAATTTTCAATTCGTCTTCGTGTCGCTTTTTACGTACCCGGATGCACCGATGAGAGCTGTGACGATTAAGCTTTGAATGTCGGTTGGGGGGAGAGGTGTTTGCAACGTGCCTCAACATGCCCATAAGCATCAGAAAAACAGACGCCGGGAGATTTTCCTGACGTAACGGGTTGAATGATGTCACTCATCGACAGTTTAGAGGAAGTGTAAATATGTGACCGATGTCCCCTATCCGCATTCATTCACCTCCCCTCATCATCGCACTGTCGCCTACCATGTCACTCAAGGATCTTAGGGGGCGTACCTGGGCCCAGCA
>Ga0307517_10000946_pt1 | contig 49419 bp, 16 predicted proteins | sample 23_EM_MG_FD_194515 | JGI IMG/M metagenome (GOLD analysis project Ga0307517, IMG submission 194515) | Populus trichocarpa ectomycorrhiza microbial communities from riparian zone in the Pacific Northwest, United States - 23_EM | ecosystem: Host-associated > Plants > Roots > Unclassified | place... | reverse complement strand
CCCACCCTTTCACAGAGTAGTGTACTCTGGGACTCAAAGTCAATACCTTTAGAGGCAAACATGACACCCAAATACTTGTAGGTATTGACAAAGGGGATAGGCTGGTTGTTGAGAAGGATGGAGGGGGCATTGGGGTCCTAGCAGCAGTATGGGTTCGTAGATAGCCACATTTTCCAATATTGAAAGCCATTCCATGTTGATCACCCCAGCGAGTAGCCATATTGACAAGACTTTGCGCATGTTGCATGGTTGGTGAAATAATAACCCCATCATCAGCAAAGAATAAAGCTGAAGGAAAGCTTGGTCTGGATTGCCAGTTCAGTGATTGCAGAAGACTGTTGATGAACCGATTGAAGAGGATTGGGGACAAGGGCGATCCCTGTAACAGTCCACAATTGCGAGTCTGTGGTGCTGATGGACAGCCATTCACAAGGAGGGAAAAGCTCATGTCTCGGAACATGAGTTGGTGGACAAGTCTTAGAACCAAGGGGTTGATATCTTGAGCTTTGAGCTCCCTCTCCAGATATGACCAACAAACCTTGTCAAATACGGCAGCAAAATCAAGGAAGACAATATGTGAACCAGCATCAGCCTCAATCTGGTGGTGAAGTGTCAGAATATTGGTTAATGTGGAATAGCCAGAACGGAAGCCAGCTTGTGCCCCTGAATATAGCATCTTGCGAGAGGTGGAAACAATGGGAAGCATTAAGGCTTCAAAGAGTTTGCGGAACAGACAAACAAGATTTATAGGGCGTGAGTTTTGTGCGGTATAAGGCTTCTTCCTGTCCTTGCACAGTTGGTACACTAGGGATTCATTCCACCGCTGGGGAGTTTCGCCAGTTTGTAGGCAGGCCAAATATAGCTGATGGAGGTGGGTGGGGAAGGTGGTCTCAAGGAGATGGCGTAACATGATAACAGTTATACCATCAGTACCACAGGAAGCAGTGGAGGACATTCGACCAAGTTGGACCTTGATTTTGTCAATCGATATGTGAGCAAGAAGTCCAGAGGCCAGAAGGGTTGATTCAGGAAAGGGCTCAGGGGACTGAAGAGCTGGAATCCTGGAGGAGGAGGAGGGGAGAGAAGGCGGCTGAGGAGGTGAGAAACCCAAGTTGTTAAGAGTGTATCTGGAGGGGCCAGCACGTGGAATGGAAGAAGATGCTGCCGAATTGAACATCTTGGAATAGTGCTCAATACACTCTTCCATTGGAGTTGACTGCCCAGTTGAGCTCACCATTTGTTGGCCTACCACGGAAGCCCGCTGAGCACGCTTCAGGAGCTGAATACTGGCAGACATGTCCAACTCCGCTGATAGTTGTTTAGCAGCCTTGTCCTCCTTCTGTCTTGACTCCTGTGGTTTGTACACCCCAAGTGTACATTCCGCAATAGCTTGTACTGCTGCACATAGGATTGAGTCAAGCATGTTGACATCAAACCTCTCCGACCCTTTGAATGAGGTAAATAGAGTCTCCATGGACTCCCAATTCTGGCGATATTTCTTGGCTATTGGTTCCTTTCTCAATCGCTGAACATGAAATCGAGTTGGACCAGTCTGGGTTGTAGATGCTGGAGGGACTTGAGGTGCAGAGGGTCTAGAAGGTGAGGCTGGGTGGTCAAATTTACCATGCAAAAGGAAGCGATGATCAGTGTGAAAGCTGAGACTTTGGGTAGAAACAAGCGATAATGCAATGTTGGGTTGATGTTGAATGGCTGCAAATACATGGCCAGGAATGGTGTGAGAGGTTGCATATTCGGAAGGATGTTGGATGTGAACCATGTTGATATTGACAGCCCATGTTTGAAATAGGCTGGCACGTGGGGATGGATTGGAGGCCGGACCACGTCTGGAAAGAGTAGTGTTGTGTTGAAACTTTGTATTTATATTACCGAGTAGGAGGTCAAGAGGGCCAATTTGGTTAAGATTGGTTTGTAGTGTTTGTTCCGATATGGAAAAGGGTGGATAATAGACACCGGCAAAGCGGAAGCCTGGAAGGGAAACTGTAATAGAGTAGGTTGACAATGTGGTATGCTGAATAATGGAGCGCAGGTGAGCCTTGACCAGAAGATAGATGCCACCATGATGGCGGCCGCGGAGGGGTGAATTTGGTGGTCGAGGGGGTAGAGTGGTGGAGCAGTGTACAAGAGGATGCGATAGTCGAGATTGGTGGTGCTGATACCAGTGTTCCGCAATAAATAAAAAGTCAAATGATGTTTCGAGAAGGCGTATGGCCTGGGCCAACTTCCTGTCACACAGGGAGTTTGGATTCATGTAGCCGATTTGATACATTAATTGATGCATCTTGAAGTACCGTGAGTTGACTTTAATATCAACCTCTTTCTTGGTGTCTCCTTTTCAATACTGGAAAATTATAAGACTCTATTAGTTGACGTTGTACCAATAGTGGACTGGTTGGATATATAGGAGAGCGAAGAAGAACATCATAAAGAAGAAGAACAAGAACAAGAAGGAGTTACCTGTTTACCTGTTATCACTATTAGATGAAGAGGAACTCCATTTTCTCTTGCCACATGGGACCTTATCAGCCATTCGGAAGGTAGCATCCTTACATATAGGAGATACAGATTCTCCTTCTATTCCCATATAGTTTCCCGTAGCAACCGTATTTCTCTTATCACTACTAGTTGTTGCTTGAAAAGCAATGCCATCCCTTTGGAGTTGTTTTCCAAATTGTTTTCCCAATCCACGATTCCTCATCCAATTCACAATATACTCACGTGTAGAGGCATTTCTGGTTGATGCCATAGAGCCGGCAAGCCGCACTACAAACCTTGTTTGCAATATTTTGAGCTTGGACTCAGGAAGCAAAGCATCATCATTCCAGTTGAAAGATTCTGGTGACAGAGGATCAAAGTGGGCCTTAACGTCAAATTGTGAATATTTTGTGATTCTATTTCTCATTTTCTCGACATGGTTGATATCGACCAGGATTTCCTCCATGAGTAGAATCAGGCTCAGGGTAAGAAATGCTGTATCCATTGTATGAAGTCTTGGCGATACCACAACACAAAAGTTCGCTTAAATATTCACTATGAAAAATTAAAAACTTTTTTCACTTTTTTAAGATCACCAAACTATTTCTATTGTAATACAATTTACAGTTCTTTAATTGATTAAAAAATGAAAGAGTTGTTGTGAATTGAAAAATGCGCCACATCACTATTGTTGTGGCTGTTGCAATGTGTAGTTTCCATACTATTAAAAGGTGGAAAAAGCAAATTGTCACAGAAATTAATAATTGAATATGTAGATCTCAGTACAACTGTAAGTTGCCAGAATATTCATTACTCATATTGTCTTTATTATGAAACTCAACATCCATATCAAATGCCAGTGGCTTCAGTGATTATGCTTCAGCCATGGGCTTTAGCTATCAACCATAGCTATTCGGTTAAAACGGAAGCTTTAGTTCTCTCATGCGAATTTTTTAGCTCTACTTATATACTTCAACCCTCAGCTTAAGCCATCAAGTTGTTTGATCAACTTAATCTATCAAGTTGTACAATCAGCTTTAACTATCAACCTCAGCAATCAGCTTCAGCTTTACACTTTTGGGATCCACTTTACCTATATGATTCTAATATTATTTATGTCTATATATTTCAGCTACGGTCTTGAGATGTGTACTTTACAGACAGCACTATGTTTTAGCTATTACTTCAACTATGGTATTAGCTATGCATTTAGCTATATTTCAGCTGCAGGGTTCAGCTATATGCATCAGCTATAGGCTACAGCTATAGGGTACAGCTATAAGCTTCAACTCTAGGATTCAGTTATAGGATTTAGCTATAGTTTTCAATAATGGACTTGTACTACTGGCTTCAGCTATTTGCTTTACCCATGTGCTTTGGATTTCCGGTTCAAATATTAGTTAAACCTATATTGATTAACTGTCTATTTTATCTATACGCTGCAGCTATATTCTTTAACTATAGGGTGCAGCTATATGCTTCAGCTATGATCTTCCGCTATACAATTCAGCTATCAGCTTTGGCTATAAGCAGAATCAGGCGCAGAGTAAGAAATAGTGTATCCATTGGAAGAACTCTTGGCAATACCACAACGAAAACCTCGGATAACTCATTCTATTAGAGAAATAAAAATAGTTTTTCCATGCATTTAGATTAGAAAATTGTAACTATTTTAACCCATGTTTCAGTTTTATAATTAATTAAGAAACGAAAAAGTTGTTGTGGATTGAAAGTTGTAATACATTGTGATTGTTGTAGCCGTTGCCATGTGTAGTTTTCATACTATTAAAAGGTGGAAAAAGCAAATTCCTATCGAAACTAATAATACAATGTGTATATCTCAGTACAGCTATAATTTGTATAAAATAATTGAGTCTCCGAGTGCTTATTACAAGATCTAGGATAATTCCTGGATAAAATTTCTTGCATCAGTCTCAGCAGCAGGTAATAATTCCTTGCCAGAATATATCTGATCAAAGATCAGGTTCAAATACTAAGGTTCAATTGTTTGATAGAACAAGGAACTTTAATATCGGGCTTCATCAGCAGCTTTAATCATTTTGGAAGAATACAAATGATCATAATTAGGCCCAATGGCTAGCCTTAAGATCTAGCTTGATCAGTCACTTTTACTTTCCTAGATTTACCGCTAGCTCTACTATCAAGCTTGCACTAGTGCATTATTGAACTTCTCTTAACTCTTATCTTGTATTGAACATCCATCTCAAATATCAAGCTTACCCTTCTATTATATTTGAATTGTAGAAGTAGCTATAATAATCTGATTCAATAGCTAGTGTGAATATTATACTTGAATAGTCAGATCTACTAACTGGATCTACAATCCAACTTTGTTAGCTGAATACTCATACTGGAAAAATAGATGGGATAAACAGTCTGGCCCCAGGAGTGGTATCAAATGCATCATTCTATATCTCGTGTTAATTGCTCTCCTTCATTCCTAATTGCCACACTTGATAGAATACCTAGCATGAATAGCTAGATTTAAAAGAGGAGATAAATAGTTGAGTTCAATGACAAGGCTAGATGGCTGAGTTAACAGGCTATATTGGATAACAACATTAAATAATTACAATCAATATCTTGTGTCAACCGTGAACACGCATTCCATCAGCGAAGATTATAATCTGAGTCTGGAGCGTCTTGTACGTGATACTCTGAACATTTCAAATGCTAATGGCTACTTCGGATGCAATACCCCATCAACTGGACGGACTCTCTGCCACTATCGGGTCTTCCGGATGAAGCCAATGCTTCTCCCTTTACCTGCCTCTTACCTCGATCCCAAATGCTTTTATTGTGTCTATGTAAATTGTCTTTTCTTATTTTGCAAATTGTTCCACTTATTTAAATAGCGGGTTCCGAGTCTCATCTCCCCTGCTTTTTCTAGTTACCCACAACTGAGTAGACAGGAATATCATCAGTCTTGATGCAACACGGACATATCGCATACTGGCGTAAAGCTGGAAATAAGTCCAACCACGTGGGGCAAAGAGAACTGAAATCCGTTATGAGGTTGTCATGTGACTAACTCCTCAGTACTTTAAAAGTTTCGTCTCAAGTGCAATTCCACATTTCTTGGCGATATAGTGAATACTGGTGCTGTTCAGACATTTCATATATAGATATACAGTTAGAGATGAGCCTAACAACCTCCGGGTAACAGAACAGAAATTACTCTTAACACTTTCACGGATTCTGACATAGAGTAATTTCCAAGTTGAGCTTAAACAATACTTGAGAAAGGTCAGTGCTAAGGTGAATACTAGTACTGTCTAAATGTTCTCTATACTGGCGTAAAGGTACATATCAGACTAACAACTACCAGAAAAAAGAATTCAGATTGTGGGACTAGTTGTCGAGGAATCAGCTATCAAGGATTTCCCAAGTTAAGTCTAAAGAGCACTTTTACATGGGTGAGTGATATCCTGAATATCTCTGCTATATATACATTTTATATACCGGTGTGAAGCTAGTGAGAAGTCCAAGAGCCTCAAGCCAACTTAATTGCCATGGGTTCAGCAGTTGTGGAGAAATCAACAGTTGAGTACATTGTAAGATGATAATAAAATGCACTTTCATGGTGGTGTGCAATATCCTCAATATTGGTACTATCAAGATGTTCTTTCTAGAGGTGGTAAAGCTAGAGACGAGCCGCAGAACACCCTATAGACTAAGGCAAAACAAATATACTCATTGTGGAGGAATCTGTCAGCGATTAGTTCTCAAGTTGAATCTAAAGAGGAGTCCTTCAAAGGGAAGCCATATCCTGCATATTGGTACAATGTGCATTAGCAAAAATAAATCCTACCTCTGACAAGCCAATAGAACATCGGGATGCACCCCACCTGAATCTTGCGTCCCCAGCATCCTTAGCATCCGGAGGTAAGCGGCCACACCAAAGCTATTAGAACATACTTTCCCACTCATGGTTTCATCCCAGGCTTCTGGATGCACCTCTCAGCACCATCGTACATCCAAATTCACCACTGCTTCACTCTCCCTCCAGAACACACCCTTGATAGTCCTTGTCTCGGCTATGCTTTTCCAGACTTCTGTCATTCCTTAAAAAGTGCTTGTCATAAACAAGAATATGCAGTTAGTATGAGTGCTAGGTTTGAAACTCACGGTTCCCTTTATCTTAACTTTGTACTAAGGACAGTGGGAAATTGTATATTCAGAACTTTCTCTTTTGAAGAGCCGAAATGCCACCGCACTACAGTCTGAAAGCGAGTGATGGCTAGGAGACTCACAAGTCTCCACACTTCTTGCTGGTTTCTCGGCACTTAGCCTTTGACGCGATGCGAGTCCGCGCTCATCACACCGCTAAACATCCATACCTCCACTTTTACCCTCATGACTACTTCACAACCACAACAGGTATGCTAAATCTGACTCCGGCATTATTCTCAGCTTGAGAACAGCTACACACCAGTATAGAATTGATGTCTATCTGCCAATCATTCATGCTCTTACAAAGGTGGCGATCTCTGCATTCAAAGAATGATTCCGCCACAATCATAGAAGGGATTTTGATTCTGTTTGCAGGAACCTGTTGGGCGCGTCCCTAGCTTCATAATGGTATACGGAATATCTACATAGAACCAATATCCAGGATATCGCTGACTGGTATGGAAGTGGTATGTCGATTAAACTTAGGAAGTACTTGATAGAGGATTCCTCGACCACCTTCCAACCCACTGCAGTTCTGTTTGCAGAAGGTTTCTGGGCTGGTCTCTAGCTTCACGCACGTATAAGGAATGTCTACATACCACCAATATTCAGGATATCGCTGACCACTATAGAAGTACTATGTAGATTAAACATAGGAAGTACGCGGTAGGGGAATTCTCGACAACCATCAAACCGATTTCAGTTCCCTTTGCAGGATATTGCCCAGCTCATGTCAGGCTTTACGCCTGTATGAGGAACGACTAAATAGCGCCAATACTTGGGATATCGCTGACCACTATGTAGGTGTTCTGTAGGTTCAACTTAGCAAGTACTCAATGGCAGGTATCTGCGCAACCGCTTGGCGGATTTTCCATCTGTTTCCGGGAGGTTTCCGGGCTCGTTTCTAGCTTCACGCCGGTATATGGAACGTCTATATAGCACCAATTTACAGGTTATCGGTAATCACTATGTGAGGGCTCATGATGTTCTGTTTTGGAAGTACTCAAGGGTGGATTCCGCTACAACCATTTGACCAATTTTGATTGTGTTTGCAGAAGGTTTCTGGGGCTGTCTCTACCTTCAGGCCGGTATAATGAACATCTCCATAGCCCCCATATTCAGGATCTCCCTGACAACTATGGAAGTGCACTTTAGGTTCCTTATAGGAAGTCCTTGATGACAGATTCCTCCCAAACCTCGAGACCAAATTCGATTATGTTGCGCGAGGTTGGCGGGCCCGCCTCTAGCTTCACGCCACGTTAAGGAACATCTAGATAGTACCGGCATTCAGGATGTTACTGACCTCTCTCGAAGTGCTCTTAGGCACAACTTGTGAAGTACTGGATGGCTGATTTCTTCACAACCGTTGGACCCATTTCAGTTCTGTTTGGGGGTAGGTGCTGGGCTCCTTTCTAGCTTCACTTCAAAATAAGGAACCTCTCTGTTACATCAATACCCATGCTATGACGGTCTACTCTTAAGGGGGTGCATGGAAGAAGCATAGGTGATAAGACTCGGAAGCCTGTATTTAAATAAGTAGTAGAATTGGATACATAATAGAAGACAATTTACATAGACTCTACTAGTGTAGAATATTTGGGACCAAGGTAAGGGAGAGGTAAAGGGGGAACCCAGGACGGTATCTGGAAGAGCCGGTAGTGGCTCATACTACTTTCAGAAGAGTATGTATTGCGTCCGGAGCATTCAGAAGATTTCATGTTACCCGTGGTTGCGTCAAGATGTAATTTTGGTACAACCCTCCGTCCAGGGTCTGGGTTAACATTTGGAGTATTTTGAGTATCTGACGCACTAGACGCTCCCAAGGCATACCATAAACTTTGCTGGTGTGGACGTTCTGTGTGCTATTACTATTGTAAAGCTGGAGTCGTGCCCAACCGCGTTGCACAAACAGATTCAGAATTGATCTACCACGCCTGATAGCACTAGTATTCAAACCCAGATATGGCCAGCTCGGCAACACCATAGATAATAGGCACCGTGAGATGAATTTCATCCTGCTGGGGAGCTGTTGTCAAGCTGAGTAGGTAGCCGGAGTCAGATTCAGATTGTGTATTTTGGTTGTAAAGTAGTTATCAGGGTAGCAGTAGTAGTGTGGATGTCAAGTAGGGTAATCAGAGCAAGATATGAAGTCACATAGCATCAAAGGTTAAGTGCCGCAAAACCACCACCAAGATGTGTGCGGACAAGGCTGTCTCCATGCGATAACTTGCTTCCAGACTGGAGTAACCAGGCATTTTGTCACTCTCAAAGAAAAAGTTCTGAAAATAGCATAGCCAGCTATTTTTAGGGAATAGCTAAGATTCAGGGTACCATGTCTTTTGCATCTAGCGCCCACACTAACTTGATAGTTTTAGCCAAGACCAAAGCATTGGTAAGAATTAGACAAGGCTGGAAAACTAGATCAGGAGGGGGAACAGTCCTGGATGTACCCCAGAAGTAGAGTGGATAAGTGGTGAATCTGGAAGGGTTATGGTGTTTTGATAGTAGTCTTGAAACCTGGCATGAAACTCTATGGGGTAAGATACACCTGGACAGACTGGTTATGGCTTCTCACCTCTGAATAATCTGGAAGCTTAACACACAAGGTTCAGCTAGTATGTATCCAGATGGAATGTTGGGTCCTCTGAAACTGGATTTATTTTTCCAGATATATTGAATCAAATATTTTATCACTAGAGCTAGATGCTATTTCTATCATAATTCGTATAGATTTTGTGTAAAAGGCAAGTATCAAATTAATACCAGAGGCGTGTTATTATAAACATACTACATGATCTGATTACAAAAGTTCTACATTATTATTATTAATTATAAAAGTATATTTTGCTAATATTAAGCAAAACTACACCCAGGTATCTGCCTCTGTATTATTCTTCTACTACATCTAAATCTCAAATAACCTCCAGCAATATCCTAAAGTAAAAAGGACATTATTTATTGAATTTAAAATATAAGAATTGCATCCCTTGTTATTGTTACTACTGTTCCAATATTCAGATTTGATCCTATTAAAAGATGGAAAAAGTGAATTCCTATCTAAACCTATAATAAAATCTTTACTTCTCAGTATAGCTATAATTTCTCAAAAATCATGTTATATCCTGACTTTTTTACCAACTCTAGTATATTTCCTTAATTGAAATAATATTTTCACTCAGCTACTGGTAATAATATATGGCTTGACATCAATAGAGAAATATTATGTTTGAATAGGCATGTTTAATAGTTGGATGACAGGGTTAACTTGAATATTCAGCTCAATCAACTAATATTAATGTTTGCATATAATAGGTAATATTCTGATCTGGCCTAAATGATGAGTATTAATATCTTTGCAGGATAGTTAGTATTTCATATCTAACATCAGCAAAAAGCCATCCTGCATCAGATATAGTCGTGTTGCGTCCTGACTCTCGTAGTGTGGACTCTGCGTCCTGTGCGTCCTGTGCATACTGTACTCAGGCGCCACATCTGCTTGCGTCTGGCACGTCTGGACACCCTTCTCTGTACTGGGTTCCGTCCGGATACAGGCAACTAAGCAAACCTGCCTCTCATGCATCCAGACTTCAAACTCACCACCATCGCACATCAGGATTTACCACTACCCCTGAGTACCCTCCCAGCCCCATCTTGAGGAAGGGGTATTTCTTGGCACAGAAAATATTGTTAGTGCTGGCGCCAGGTGAGAAAGCCATCGTACCCTTAATCTTAAATTTACGCTAAAGACCACTGGGCCGAGTCACTGGCAGACTGGCACTCACAGTTCTATTTTCAGAACATCATCTTTGAATGAGTGAAAATGCCAGCTCACTCCAGTCTGAAAGCGAGTAATAGGCATAAGACTCTCTAGTGCCTGGTGGTTTCTCGGCACTTAGCCTCAAACAGGACGCGACGCAACACTCTTTTCATCACAACACTCAATATCCACACTCCGGCGCCACAGCGGCAACACTCCATCACAGCCACATAGTCGATCCTGAATCCGACACCTGGAGGTTCCTGGGCGCGATGCCAGCTATCCAGCGGTATAAGATTCATTCCGAGAAGGCTATTATTCATAAGGTTTCAGGGCTGAATAGAGTCCTGGTGAGCCCAGAACTCGATGACAGGTTCCTCCACAACCACTGCTCCGATCCTGGATCTGATTGCGGGAGGTTGAGGGGCTCGACGCCAGCTACGCAGTGGTATAAAGGACGTCTTTGTCGCATCAGAACCCATGAAATCGCTGACCATTATGGGGGTTGTCTTCATAGATAGTACCATGGCGCTCCCACATCTCGATGGCAGATTCCTCCACAACCACGGCTCCGATGCTGAATCTGATTGCGCGACATCGTTGGCCTCGATGCCAGCTACGCAGAGGTATAAAGGACATCTCTGTCCCATCAGAACTGATGAAATCACTAACTATTATGGGGGTTGTTTTTATAGGTAGTACCCTGGCGCTCCCAGAACCCGATGGCAGATTCCTACACAACCACTGCTCCGATCCTGGATCTAATTGCAGGAGGTTGTTGACCTCGATGCTAGCTTCACAATGATATAAGATACTTCCCCCCGCGATGTTTATTCATGATGTTACAGGGTCCCAGGTACTGGTTGAGTCCAGGGTAGGGGAGGAGTTGCTTATCAGTATTCATGATCAGTCATGTATATTAGAACAATAGAACCCTAGTAGTAGTAAATTTAATACAGTGAGAGCATGAAATCAATTGTGACCCAGGTCAGGAAAAAGTAAAGGGGGACCCTTCGCTTAACCCACGAAGATGTGGTCTGGCGTCAGGTGGAATCCTGAGTATTGGGTCGTGCGTCAGTAGCGTTCGGAGTATTCGGTGGTGCCTCTGCTGCGTCCTGAGGATTACATGCTGCGTCAGGTTGGGTCAGGTGTGTGGTGTCGTAGGCTGGTTGCGTCCTGATTCGCGATTTGCCTTATAGCGTCAGGTGCGTCAGACGCACAGGACGCACACAACGCAAGCTATTAGTTTTGCTGATAAACTTAAATAGCTCGAGCTACAATGAGGCCATAGGGGCTTCAGTCTTTGAATCTAAATGTTGCTTTTGATATTTGAATTGAAAAGCAGCCTCTAATATTAGGCTTTCCTTGTAGTAATATATTTCAATTATATAATTGCCTATACTAGGTAAATTGAACCACTCGTATTAATATTATACTTAAATCAATATTTCCTATAATGGAATTTATCAGCTGACTTTAATTACTAAAATTTAATATACATAGTAGACAAAATAAATTATATCAACAGTCTGGTTCAAAGGCTGGTATTGATGTCCCACTTCAATTTAAAGGTTCAATTAATAACTTGAATTGCAAAGCGCTATTGTTGAAAGAATTTCTGTTATAAATATATAGGTCAAATTGGTATGAGAGAGGAGCTAACCCTGTAGAATACAAAGCTAAGTAGGCCAAGGATCTTCATCGCAATAGACTAGTGATCGAGGCTCACCACACATTGCTTGTTAAATCTAAGAAACCAACGTATAATCCAATATCTATCAGAATAACTAGTCTATTATAACTTATTATATTGTGAAGGACGCGGCGTGGTTGCTTAATTATTGTTAATCACAATTGTAGAGGTCTGCTATTTATAATAATGGTTGGTCAGCCTGTACTTCACTAGTAACTGTTATCAAAGGTTCCATTTTGCAAAACAAAGTGTAAATCCCTTTTGGACCAGCCAATCTGGCCTACTCTTGCTTTAAAAGTCTCCCAAACTGCTAGTGTCTCAAATTGTATCTCTACTGGTCAAATCTATTGTCTTTAATCTAACTCTGATCATCAACAATGTATCATTATCCAATCCTAGTGCTAATCTAGGAATTGTAATCTAGAATAGAGAATGATTACATCCAATATTGAGCTATTGGAGTATTATCCAATACTATGCATATGCAACAAGACAATAAGTGCAGTAGTACTGTCTAAATATCATTTTAATCGCATAAACCTATCTTGAAATATACACTGAGCTAGTATTGGGTAGAGTCTGTTATATACGTGAAGAAACTGATTTACTCTGAGGGAAGCTAGAGTTGAGACATACTGTCTGCATCTGACAGCTCCATACCTAGCTCAGAATATTAGGTAAGCTACTTCTGCTCATTTAATAATACCTATGTTTAATAGTTGAGTTTACTTACTAGGTTTAATGGCTAAGTAGAAGAGCTATATTGAGTAATGAGCTTAAAAAAAGTAATAGGAATATCTGGCATGAATAACAACCACAATGCCATAATAAAAATATGTGATTGATATAGCTCAAGGACAGATATGTGATATGTATAAGAGAATATTTGTAAATAAAAAGTGTAAGGGATTAAATGTTGAAGAATCTTAATATAAATACATTTAGTGAACTGATTGATAAAGGTTTAACAGAGTTGGTAATAATACAAGTAATGTTCATGAATGTTAAGCCAGACAACAAGAACCACATATCGGCATCAATATTATACAAATAGTTCGCTTGAATCCAGAGTCAGAAGTCTTGAGTATATAACAAGAAAATGGTTCAATTATAACTTTAATGTAAAAAATAAGAATTTCTTTTGTAAGAATACAGATAAGGAAGGATTGAATACTTTAAAACAACTTACAACTTCATAGTAAATTAGACAATGAAAAACTTGTTGTAGATTGAAAGTTATGGATGATAATTCTTATTATTGGTATTGTAATGTGTGGTTCTCATACTAGTAAAAGGTGGAAAAAGTAAATCTTTATACAATCTAATAATGAAATATGTATATCTGAGTACAGCTATAATTTGTCAAAAATAAATTTGTCGACTATTCTTTCTTGTTAACTTCCGGATCATTTGGTAATTTTACATAGATAATAGGATCAAGTAGTATGTCATAATATATTGCTTGAACAAATGAAAACAATATAAAGCTTGCATCGCAGCCTATGGTTCGTATAATGGGGAGTTGGATTTAATATCTTTCTACAAGTAATAAGACAATAATCAGGCATGAATAGCTAGCTCTACTATTGGAATTGAACAGCCAACTCCAATCTTATAATTGAATAACAGACAATAAGTGTTAGATGAAATAGCCACAGAAGCTTTAAAACTTACTCAAATAGCTTGGTAACATGTATAGATTATAAAACTAACATTAATTTAAATATTTTAGCTGGATACAGTACCACTATAGCTGGCTTGAATAGCAGGCTTTGTGGATAGGATTAAAGAGATTGTATTAATATATAGCTTAAATGACTGACTAAATCTCAGTTCGAAACAGAGCAATATTTAAATCAAATACTTATCTCTCATAAGTTAATTAAACGTTACATTTAATATCACACTAATCCAGTTATGTCAGTTAAGGAAATTTAAAAGGGAACTTCTATAGCTGAATAAAGTTACAAGGTACAAGAAGTAATTTCCACTGTTTACTTGGATAGCTCGTAATGAACCTTTGCAAACCCAAAAGAAATATATTGACATAATAGTTGATATCAGGAGAGAAGAGAAGAATTATGAAGAAGACATAGAGAATTCTCAAACGCAATACCAGCCTAAATCTAGCCATGCAATACTGTTCTCACATGTTTTTTATAAGTCCACTGTCACTCTTGTTGGACAAATGTAACTACACTTGTTCCTCTGGATTGTTGCTAAGAATATATCGTACTTGGAGGCAGAAAGCTGAAATGACACCATAATTGCCTGACACTAGGTGACCGAACAACCTGGAACGGTGGAAGTTAGGAACCTAAGGCATCTTGCCTAGTGTTGGTCGTGGTCCTTGGGAGTTCGTTGAGAGAGATATTTATTTCATGTACATGTATTCGATACAAGCCTTATGGGCATCTAATCTTCAATGTCCTAGAGGCTAAATTTGAGTCTCCAAAGTTGCCACTTCCGCAGTCTGGTTTGTTGCTTCATGGCTGCTCCTGAGACCATTCTAGTGTGCTTGTGTAAGACCCGAGTTTATTTCCAATTGTTGCAGTATCTTGAGCAACTACAGGTTTATGAATAGCTATTCTTCACGGCTTTCGAGTCAGAACAGCCATGCTTGTTATGGGTGCTAAGTCTCTATAACAAGAAGTGGTTTCATTTCCTGACTAGACATGCTTCAACATTAGTGCTTGGAATAAACAGCCAGCTTCCTTGCTCAAACTAGTTCGCTTGTAATGCAGGTTTGGTGTTTATTGCTACCAGTAACCAATCACAATATCTTCTTCCATCTAGTATATCTGGAGAGCACCCAATATACTGCTTTCAGTCAGAACAGACACAACAAAGTCACTGCACCCTGCATATTTCCAGATTCATACTCCAACCCTCATTCAATCGCCCAGCCCAAGTTACAACCACCTCAACATACTCTCAGAATCTTCTAAGCGACTTAGCCCATGGTATTGCTTGGTAAAGAAAATATAATTGCTGCTAGAACCTGGTAAGAAAGTCAATATTCTCTAAACCTTGAGTTTGAGCTGATCCTAAAGATAACTGCTCCAAGTTCAATTTCTAGATTATTAAGTTTTAGAAACGGCAAATTCCAGCTCACTTGGGTTATTAACTTGATGTGAGTAATATGCTTCACAGTTTGTGGTCTAGCACTGTATATACAGGTTTCTTGATACTTGGTCTCAAACCAATGGTAATCTGGTTACACAATATTTACATGCCCATCGGGCATGTATACTACTCAAGGACAACTACAGAACCCAGCCTGAATCTCATCCGTGAATAATGCTAAATCCCCTACAAGCTATAGAGAAATATAACATATATTCCTACAAGGCTATTATTAAAGAAATTACACCGCTGGCAATATTAAGGGTTAAATCCTTATATCACTAGAAGTGCTGATCTAATCCACCAACTCAAAATGGAACATGGAGGACTTTAATGCCAGCTCTAGAATGCTACAAAGTTTAATGCAGTTTTGTCATAAGTTGTGCAATTGCAATCAGTTTGAGACCGGTGTAGAGAACTCCAGAGGAGGCTTTAGAAACCGGAATCTGATAGTGAATAGCTCGACAACCAGTACCCAGATTGATATCTGAGAACAGCGGATTGTAGAACATCACATTCACTATATAAGGGATTAAGCTATCTGCATGTTACAATATAGTGTCTGAATCTGCTGACTCTCGGGAGCAGATTCTTGGGTAAATAGTAAGCCTGAACACCATGGCACATCAGATGACAACCTCTACAGGGATTCTGGAGGAGATTGCGGTGCGTTATTGAGCTTTGCGAAGAGTTAGCCGAAGATACAATTCATTGCACCCAATTTAGATTTCCAATAGTACCTAATTGGCGATCACTTGGCTTGATATGATATTCCTTCACAACCAGAAGACTAATTATGGATTGTGTTACCCGAGAATATTGCTCACAATTCCAGATACAAAGGCGTATAAGGTATATATTTATTGAATCACAACTAAGAAATCCACACACCCTTTTGTAACTCGTCATTTGACACAATCCACAAGGTATCAATCGCCTATCCCTCCACAACTACTGCTCCAATCGTACATTTGATTGCACAAGGTGGTTGGACTTGGTAACAGCTACAGCGCAGTATATGGTACAGTTCTGTGGTATTGAAATTCAGGAATGGGCCAATGTTTCTAGCGCGACTTATTTCATCCAGCTCAAGTGGAACTGAATCCCAAATAACTCTTCAACTACTTGAGAGACTCTGGACCTTATTATCCAAGGTTGTTGGGCTCAAAGCCAACAACACAGCAGTATAAGATAAGGTTATTACAGTTGAAGCCACATGAAGCAGTCAACCCTGCCATGAAGAGTCCTCTGATCGAACTAATAAAGACCTCAATCACAGATACCTCTCACGCAACCTGACTGATTCTAGATCTGATTGCTGGAGGTTTCTGCGCTCAACACTAGCTATTCAACATTATAAAATATGTATCTGTCAGTGCAAGGCTCATGCATCCATCAACTCTGCTGAACGTGGTCTGTTCACTTAGTTCAGGTAAAACTCAAATATGGCTATGCTTACAACCAATTGACCCTGTGGGATTCTGATTGCGGTAGGGGTTGCCTGCATTACTGGCTACATGCCGCTATGAGATATGTCCACGGAGGAGAATTCCCTGTAGAGTGGGAGGGCTCCAGGGTGGGTAGGGCCTACCACCTTACAGGATTGATATTACTATGTGAATTAGTGCGTAGATTAAAATAATAGAAGCGTAGTTGTGGTAAATTTAATAATTTGACAGCATCATTTCTGATGTTACCCAGGTTACACAGGTCAGGAACATGTAAGGGAGAATTTTCAGCGTATCTGGAAAGATCAGTTGAGAATGCTATATCTCTAGAGAATTCAATCAGATGTCTTGTTACATCCTTTGTATGCGATGCTACTCCTATTTGTATTCGGTATATTATGGACTATATTAGTTTGCTGCTGCTGCATTTTGCACTAGAATGGTTGGATTTGAACTAATTCACAATGTCACACCATGTCCTGAGTCATCTTTAATGTCTTGATCTTTTGGAACATAACATGCTGGAGGCACTTAGGACTCCAATAATCCCCTTGACAGATAATATTAAACTTAAGAATATTCAGATCATGAACTCAAAATCGATGCTTTAGTTATTGATCAATTTAATATAGAGTTGCCCTTAAGTTATGTTAAAGTAACACCCTCTGACTATTTTGTCAAGGAAACAGGTTTGATAAAACCAATGTGTTCATTTTACCACCTTGTAGCTAATTGAATTAAGTAGTAACCTTAGTTGCTTACACTAGTTTGTATAGTTTCATTGATATTTATCTATTTCAGTTACCTAATATTTAATATATTAATATCAAGCTGAATCAATTTGCACAATATATATGAGAGATGAGGTTAATTTATTACAATTTTATTTGAGGTTTCTCGTCTGCTTGCTAGTTTGAAAAATATATATATTAAATTGAATACTCCTTGTAATAGATCAGTAAAGAGTATATTATAAATCCATTATACTTGGAATGGTCCAATAGATTCCATAATATGTACACTGTTATTGTAACTATATAATCACATCTTATTTCAACTATCGTAAGTAAATTTGTATCTTGAGCAGATTGACTAAGATTTATAAAATGATAGCATTTCACTTTTATTTAATCTAATTGTAATATTTTATCAGAATGTTTTATATTTGCATTTGGCTAATGACTTGATCAGACTATACAATATAAAAGATGAAGCTCTAGTAGCAGTTTAGTTGAAGGAATCAATTTAATTATGATTACAATTTGTCAAGATTATTAGCTGAAAGTTTAAGCTTTCTTGAATTTATCTCCAACCTTATTTTCATCCCCAAATAGACAAGCTATTATTAAGAGCAAACACAAGTTTCATTAATCATATAAATGTTTCTTCCTCTAACTAAATCCCAAAATCCTTTAAGCCTTCTTGTACAACTTCTATCAATTGAGATAAGCTTTCATCCTTCCCTGCTATTTCCTCCTCCAGGACTTTTATTCTCTCTTTTAATTCCAATTCCTGTCTTATCTGTCTTGCTACTTCTGCTGCTAAGAATCTTCTCTCTTCCTGATATTCCTTGATTTCTTCCCTCAAAGCCTTATTATGGTCCCCCACCTCCTGGCCCCTATCTTGCAATTGCGTGATTTGGGTTAATGGCATTAGTAGCTCATTCTCATTCTTCAACTTAAGTATTAGCTTCAAGTCAAATTTGTAATTTTCCAAGCTGTTTGAGTGATTGTTAGCTGCAAATATGAGATAAATAGACAGGTATTAAGAAGTAATATACCAATAGAATCTTGAACATCTTGTAGTTCAGCTATATTACAGCTAAGGTCTGGTCTAGATGCAAGTCGCCGCGAGGACGGTATAAACTGAGTGGGCTTCCATTGCTGGGTAGGATAAAATGGATTTGCAACTTGATTCTTTGCAAACTAAAATAAATTTCTCTTAGTATATCTCAATTTCAATTCTGAATATAACATACCTTGTAAAGTGAAAATCTCTTTTTTATAGAACTTCCCATCCTGTGATACCTGGTTGATTTCTCTCTTTCAGTTTTACTCTTCTTATCTTCCAAGTCCTCCCAATACTCCTCCTTCAATGAGGTTGAATAGCTACTGGAATCTTGTATTCTATTAGCTCACTAGTAACAATTATGAATGGATTACATAAAAAACACACCTTTATCCAGATTCTGCTTGTTACTAATTCTCATAGGTGAATGAGATTGTTGCCTTTCTGGTGTACTAGGTACTAGGATCTCAGGAGTACAGGGCACTTGTACTTGAGTTGAACTGGAGATAGTTTGTGCTGACAAGGGTAACTGTAAATGAGTTTTGATGAGAAGTTTTGATTTTTTCTGCTAGAAATGTATTAGCCTCAAACCAGAAAGCAATTATCAGTATGGTAAGTTACCTGAACTATGGTAGGCTCCATACTTTTAGACCTCATCCTTTTCTTGTCCGATTTGACTTTAGCTTTAAGCCAGCCCTGATTTAAAGCTAGCAAGAGAAATTGCCAGTTGTCTTTACTAATACTACCAAACTTCAGATATTTGGCAGTTTTAGTTGCATCAAGAACTGAGCTATTCCACCAAGTTAACCAGACCTTGCTAGCCTGATTACTAACAATCCAGGAAAAGTTTGCAGGTTCTTGAGGAATGCTATTAATGTTAGGTGGAAGTAGAATTCCAGTTTGATGAACTAAAGTTTAATATATTTAGTATGGGAAAACAATTCAATTTGAAAAATGTACTCACAAACAAAGCCAATAAGAAGATTTTTGATTGAGGAAACTTTCAATTGACCCCAAGGTTTAGGAATAAAGTTAGGGGGAGGCAAGATCCATTGTTGAGCTTCATATTCAGAGCTAATTATTGCTATTATAGGTGTGGGGATTGAGGAAGACATAGAGATGATAATATAAGCAATTGAGATAGATTAAGAGAGCAGGTAAAAGAGAGCACAATAATGTTTATCTGAGAAGCTGGAAAGAAAACTGAGTAGAAAAATAAACGGCAGATAAGTGTGTAGAAGAAAAAGAATTAGGTAGAAAAAGAAGAAGAAAGACAAGGAAGAAAGGTATTGAGGACAGGTGTTAACATACTTCTTAATGGATTCATATGTGTAACATTACAAATCTAAGACAATTACGAATTCTATTTTTAGAAATTATTGCCAGAGATTTATTGAATGAATAATAAGAAATATAGATTCATCAAACATTTCAAATTGATTTAGTAACAAATTCTATACCAAATATATATATATAGTCACTAGAATTAAACATTCTGATCAATTATTTTGTATAAGATGAATTCTGCTAAGTGATATGTGACATATAGTTACAACAATACCAGAGTTTAAAACCAAAAGTAAAATATAACTAAGTTTTAGTTGTCATTATTAACTAGAAAGATTCTGATTATAAAAGATATATTGAATAGTATTAGTAATACATGATATAGTATATTGTGAAGACAGATTTATAGTGAAAAAATATAATCTTAACTGAAGAATGTAAAATCCTACAAGAACATATACAGCTCAACCTACTAGAAAGATTTTGGACTAGTTAAAACAGTGAGTTTTAATTTTACTTAAAGTTGTAAAGCTAGTGATGTTAGTATATATATATACACCGGATATAACAATATATTTTGCATGAGTTACAAGTTAGATTTCACACTGTCATTCTAGTTAGATTAGTAAACTCTTAATATATCTAGCTTTGTTGCTTAAATATATGTCAAATGTCTCTTTTAAGATAAGTTTATCTTTTATAAGTATATAAAAGTTAGATAAAAGCTTAAGGACTTGGTGATTGGATATAACTGTAAGATGAAGAGTATACTATATTAGTAGAATACTGTCAAGTGAAGTTTTATTAAGATAAACACAACTAAGGCTTAATAATATTCGTAGCACTAAGTTTATATTATAACTATCGCAATGGACAACAATCCCTTTGGTAAAAGCCTACATTGGTATCAACTTTGGGTATAGTTTAAATGAATATTGTAAGTAGGGAACTATCAAAATAAAGAGTTGTATCAAACGGGGAGGGAAATTATCATTAATATAGTTTGTCTTGAGAGAAGTGAAAATAACGTTTTCTACTCCTTTTGACTGCGAGAAATAGATATTTTTATTTGTATTTAGAACTATTTCATGGTTGTTTATTACGCTATGCATTATAATAATATATAATATCTTGAATCATAGAGGTCGGCTCATAATCGATCTACAACCGGTAAACCAACCCCTGATGATAAACATATATACAGCTTGTTACAATTACAGCTCTAACTTTGTATAACATTTACCACTATGTTTGTATTATTTATCATTTTACAAGACCTGTAATGGAAGATACGAGAGGCCAAGATTATTCTGGAAAGTGATAGACTCTAAAACAGATATATTATATCAATGGTTGAGCACCAAATACTCGCAAAACACTTGGATTAAGAAAATTTATAATGACAGGTAATTTGATATATCTGGCAAGTAGTTCAAGTTACTTCAAAGTCTAGTTCTGCTAGTTTCGAGTATATAACCCCTGAGCTCATACATAAGGTGCTTGTATTCCTTTCAGGCTATATTACCTTGTACAGAAGAGACTTATACAAGGGACTTTCATTGTATCAGAGAGCTTTTCTCCATGCTTTTACGTAGGGGTCACCTTAACCCCAGATTCTGGTAGTGTCTTATATATGATCATACTTCTATGAAATACTGCTTTTCTACCTCTTTTTAGGTATCTTACATGGTAAATAATATGATGTGAGGAAAACTCCTTACATTAGAATATCGCTCTATGAATGGGAGGTCTTCATACCAGGATTTTTATACTATGTTTTTCTTAGTAGAATCGTAAGTGCTTACTTTATAGTAACATTTTCATAGTATCAAGTTAGCAATCATAGTACCTGTATATTATTTTATTCTATAAGAGGGCAGCTTTTTAAAACAATTGATAATTTCGGAATTCAAGAGATTTTTATTGTACAATAGTATTGTCAACAGAGGAGCTATGTAAGTTGGGCTTTTTGAGAGGTTAAGCAAGAACTAATATGAAAGAGCGATACTGTCAGTGTGAAGTATTCAATTATCAACTTCTTATATAACATGTTTCTATGCCTTCACAGCTATCTCACAGGCTACATATTATTCTCATGTGACAATTCCCATTACTGCTAGAGCATCTTCTAAAGGGGGAACCTTGGTCAAGAGTTGTATATTATAACTTTATGAGTATGGTTGTAAACGTAGTCTTTCGTGTTATATCTACCTAGTTTTTAGTATCTCATCAATGACTTGATAGCACTCTCTGATACAAGTACATCCTGTTTGTATTTGATTATACAGTAATGGATATCTCAATACCAAATGGTTCAATTGAAACTGAAGCCTATGCCCAGTTGAAGTCTTTAGACTTGGTATCTTTAGTGGTATGGTATATGTTAAATGAAAAGTGGAGCTTTATCTGCAAAAAGATATGTTGGGTCAGGTCTACTAGTGTTACATCCTGACGCTCCAGGCCAGAGAATTTTTGTTCTGTGCATCTGTTGCGTCCGGGACCTCGGCGCTACATCTGGTAGTGGCTAGTGCATGTGGATACCCACTACTACTCTGGATTCCGTCTGAACACATTCAACCAATCAACTCTGGCTCCCATGCATCTAGACTCCGACCTCATCATCATCGCACATCAGGCTTGACCAATACCCCTGAGTATACTCGTACTTGCAGCCTTCTCACTCTTTGAGCAAGGAGAATTTCTTGACTGAGAAAATATAGTTTGTACTGGCACTAGGTGAGAAGCAATGAAACCCTTATTCTTAATTTTGCGCTAAAGACTTGGAGTTCTATTTTCAGAACTTTATCTGGAGCCAGTGAAAATGCCAGTTCACTCTAGTCAGAAAGTGAGTGATTGCTATGACAGTTTCTAGTCGAGTACAGTTTATGGTGCTCTCTTGGTACTTATCCTCAACCACGACTAGATACGATGTACCATTTCACTCTTTAATCACAATGGTCTACACCTCCATTCCCTGGCCCCAGCTGGAACACTCTATCACAACCACGGAGCCAATCCTGACTCAGATCCCAGGTAGTTGGTAAGCTCCCTGCGAGCTATTGACCAATATAAGATTTATCCCTAGAGGGCAATTATTCAGAAGGCTACTGGCCTAAATGGGGTACCAGCAATGCCACAACTCAATGGCTAATTCCTCGACAGCTGGTTCACTGATCTGAGATCTGATTACCTGAGGTTGTTTGGCCCGATGGCAGCCATGCGGCGGGAAAATGTAGGTCTTCATAGCATTAACACACATCAAATTGCCGATACTTGTAAGAGCGGTTTTTACTTTAGATATGATGGCACTCACAAAACCTGATAGCAGTTTCCTCCACAATCACTTGACCGATTCAGAATCTGAATTCAGGAGGTTGGTGGGCCTAACGCCAGATACACAATGGCAGAAGATTTGTCTATGTCACATGAAACCCAGGAATCTGCCAACCCTTCTGAGAGTAGTCGTTACAATAGGTAGCCTGATGCTCTCATGACTTGATGCCACATACCTTCACAACCATGAGACTGATTCTGAACCTAATTACGGGAGGTTGTTGAGCTCCATGCTAGCTACGCAAGGGGATAATGTAAGCCTCTTTCACATCATGAATCCGCCAACCCTTGTGGGTGTAGTTTGTATAATTGGTACGATAGGGGTTCCAGAAGCTGATGGCTGATTCATCTGAGGCCGCTTGACGGATTTTGAATCTGTAAATGCGCCATTGATAGGCTTGATGCCGACTACGCGCTGGTATAAGGGACACCTTTCTCGCATTGAAACTTATGAAGTCGCTGAGCCTTTCGCGAGTGGTTATTATAAGAGTTGGTCCCGTAGGAATTTTGGAACCCCATAGCTGATTAAACCATAAGCGTTGGACAAATCCTGAAACCCATTACAGGGATCTGTTGGGTTAGATTCCCGCTTGATAATGATATTAGATCCATCCATCCACGATCGGTATTCATGAAGTTATAGGACTCAATAGACTACAGTACTGGTGATCACAGAACTCAGTGGCAGATTCCTCCACAACTACTGCTCCGATCCTGAATCTGATTGCCGAGACGATTGAGCTCAATGCCAGTTACGCAATCGTATAAGGTACGTTCCTGTTGCATCAAATCCCCGGGAATCGCTATCTTCTGTGCAGGGTGTATTAGGCATCAGGTTGGTGATATTTTACTAGATAGCAGATCTCTGTATAACTACGGCAAAGATTTTGATTCTGTCTACGGGAGGTAGTTGGGCTCACCACTGGCTTCACAACCATATAGGATTCATCTATCCGCAAGGTTTATTAATGATGTTACAAGGCTGAATGGTGAGGAGTGCGGGCAATCCCCGAGCTCGATAGCAGATTCCTCCACAGGCGATGGACCAAACCTGGATCCAATTAAGGGAGGTTGTTGAGCTCAACGCCAGCTCCGCAGCTGTATAAAGGACTTCTCTGTCGCATCCAAACACAGGACTTGGCTAACCCTTGTGGGGGTTGGCTTTATTGGTACTCTCGCGATCCCAGACCTCTATGGTAGATTCCTCCACAACCAAGTGCTCTGATCGTGGATTTGATTGCGGGAGGCTGTTGGGCCTGAGGGCAGCTACGGCGCGGTCTAAAGAACGTCTTTGTCGCATCCAGACTCATGAGATTGCTGACCCTGGTGGGGGTTGTCTTTATACGTACCATCAGCAAAAAGAATAGGTTCGCATTCTGAGCATCCTGGTGCATCCTGAGCGCATTCTGTGCATCCTGAAATGGTGGTTTGCATCCTGACAGAAAAAAGTAGTAGGATGCACAAACGCGTTACTTGAGAAGATTCATTAAAGCAATATCATGGTTGAAAAAGATTTTGAAGCTTGTTGGGTGTCAGACTATTGGATAATAGAGGAATTCATTTTTTATAGCGAAAAATGAACTCTTGACTTTGAATCCTTGTATGTACCGAAAATAGTAATTATAAAAAATTGGCATTAAGTGCAGTTGGTTCAAAATCAACTGCTAGCGAACTGAGTGCATAAACCTGAGACATTTATATTTAATGACTATTATGTGTCGCCAAGCCACCGTGATGATTCAGAATTTCAAAAAAGTTGATAAGACTAATAGTGGTGTATTTTTAAATTTTTTAGTTGGCCATTTAGAGTGAATCTCATTTTTCAGAATGCACAGGATGCAGCTGGGATGCACTCAGAATGCTCAGGATGAGAACTGATCCTTTTTGCTGATGCTGACCATGGGGCTCCCAGAACTGGATGGCAGATCCCTCAACAACGACTGCGCGAATCCTGAATCCGATTGCAGGAGACTATTCGGCCCGGCGCCAGCTCACCAGTGGAATAAGTGATGTCTCTAGCGCATCAAGACTCAGGACATAGCTGATCCCTGTAAGGAGTCTCCTAATAGATGACCGAGCGGTACCAGACCTTGATGTCAGATTCCTCCACGGCCACATGGCCGATTGTGGATCCGATTGCGGGAGGTTGTTGGGCCTGGAGGCCAGCTTCACAATAGTGTAAGGCTCATCCCTCCGCGATCTATATTCATGAAGTTACCGAGCTGGATGGAGTCATAGCGATCCCAGATCGCGATGACAGATTCCACCACAACCACAGCTCTGATCCTGGATCAGATTGTGGGAGATTGCTGGGCTTGACGCCAGCTAAATAGCAGTATAAAGGATGTCTCTGTTGCATCGGGACTTATAAAGTCGCTGACCATTATGCGGGTTGTCTTTCTTAGTGCCCTGGTGCTCCCTCAGCTCGAGGTCAGATTCCTCCACGTCCCCGAGGCTGATTCTGGATCTGATTGCGGGAGGCTGTTGGCCCTGAGGCCAGCTTCAGAATGAGATAAGGTCATTTCCCCCACGACCCTATCTCATGAAGTTACTGGGTCCCTGGTAGAGGTTGAGTCTATGGCAGGCTAAATGTAGAGTCGATGGTAGGTGAGAGGTTGCTTATGACTATCATGATCGGTCCTGTATATTAGAACAATAGAACACTAGTAGAAGTAAATTGAATACGGGGAGAGCATGAAATCTATTGTGACCCAGGTCAGGAAAAAGTAAAGGGGGGAACCTTCGCTCATCACACCAAGATGTGGTATGGCGCACGTGGAATCCTGATTATTTGGTGGTGTGTCGGCTACCGTCCTGACTATTACGTGCTGCGTCTGGTGCGTCCTGAGGATTATATGCCGCGTCAAGTTGTGTCCCGTGGGTGGTGTGTTAGGCTGGTTATGTCCTGATTTGCGATTTGCGTTCTGGGGTGTGGTGCGTCAGACGCACAGAACGGACAGAACGCAAGGTATTATTTTTGCTAATATAAATTCACAGCCCTTCTCATATTCAATTGATTCTCTCAAATATCTTCCATCCAAATCCCTTAGAATAATATGATATTAGCTCCCTGTAATTGCTGCCCACTTCCAACCTGAGAATTGGTAATAAGTCTATTGTGCTTACAGCATATGCGACTTAACTAATGCACAAATACCATATTCTCAAGAGTAATCATGCTTGTGATAATCCGCCAAGTGACACTTTCAAGTATCACAATATATGGTTCAACTGTTTCATTATACTTGGAATTGATGTATATCTCTATTTTTACCCATACTTCTCCTCTTTGTCTTGAGTGCAGTAACAACCTAAGAATCCATATTTGTAGAGAATTCTATTCTTAGCCACCTATGAATTTGCTGGTCTCTTTTATATGGAGTTTCATGTATATTTACCTTCAGCCCTACGAACCCTCTTTGACTCCGCAAATTTGCCACTTTCACTTAGATTCAAACTGTACTAAACTGGAATTTGGAGTTCACTTTCCATCAATTTATTCATATAGTACATATTTGCTTACTTCTAAATTTAATACTTTCTGATATGTTTCTTGTATTATGTATACTCGTCCAAACATTCTGTTCCTTTCAAAGAAAGACCATTACCACACCAACGAAAATTACAAGAATTGTAATTATCTTGGCCTTTAGTATCTTTCTGTATTCATGATGTCCTATGAATACCTTTACAATCAAGACTAAGTACTTCTTATGCTAATGGTGCTATAAGCTTTCTAAACAGACTATTTCTACATTCATAACTAGTTACACAACTGAATTATCAACTCTGAAGTTTCATAGTTTAGGGTTTTATCTTTATTGCAAAGATGGTAATTGGCTTCTAGCTCAAAAGTAACAAATATCAGTAGAGCCTCCAGTCGAAAAAATCGGGAATTGTGGAAATTAAAAGTCAGAAACACGGTTGCTCGATTGGCTCGAGCATACCGAACCCTCCAATCAAGGCACCGGCGGCCCGATTACTGTTTTCCGATTTTTTCTACCGTGGGCTGTACTTATAACAAATTCAGTATTGCTTATAATATCAGTTGCTTAAACAAGAGTTGTCCGTACAGTAAACATGCTTTTTCGTATCGTAATTTATTCCTCATGTTATGATAGAATAAAAATATTTCAAGCAACAGCAATTCCTCTTTCGTGTTTCAACATTGTTCTGCAAATCATTAAAGGTTGTTTCGCCCAGATCAAGTTACACTATATATAAACATAAAGATTTACTAATCGGATAGAGTAAAGGACAACTCATCGGTTCGAATTCTTTATTCGCTCACCACCACTTTGCCTAAAGTGCCTTCTTATCTCCCCCTCGCAATTCAACTATTGTTATCCCAAAACAAATCATTATTCTTTCTGTAATATCATTCTTCGATAATATTCTTTCAAGATTTCAAGATTTGCCTCACAATGCCACGTCGTGGTAGACCATCAATGTCAGATACTTCAAAGCGTTATAGCCGTCGCCTGCGTGATAAGAAGCGCTATCAGCTTTCACTAGAGGAATTAGCCCAACCTGAATCTGACTTCAGTAAGTTTCTGCAAAACTAATTCTCCTTATTGTATAATTCGAAACTCAATATAAGTAATACAACTGTGATATTTGTTATTCAGTTTAACAATATTGTGAGAGACAGTTTGAATGCTAATTGCAAAACAGGTCATGTTTCTACTAATGAGGTAACTTATATCCGCAATTTCTTGCTCCACATATCGAGTTAGAAATAAAATGACGTTTCTTCTTTTCCATTACTATTATATAATTCAGCTTTGCTCAGAATTAATACCTACTTCCCAGTTTACACATATTCAACGAATAGCCGATATTGCTAACAAATATATCCTGCCTATATTATCAGATAAGCTAATACTTGAGAAATAGGAGCAGCTGTCAGGAGAAGATAACACCGGGAATATTGAAGTTCGACATAATAATGAGCGATTTGAATCCGCAGATACTATTGAGGTATAATTGAAGATTCCGTTGTGAACATATGGTGATCAGAACTTGCCTTTGCTAATTGTCAGACAGTCATGCAATGATCAACTGTCAATTGATCATAACGTCAGTCCAAATACTCATAGTATGCCGGCATTTCTACCTACACAAGCTCAACAATCTCTATGGCCCGTTATCACCGGCATAGAGCATAGGCTGAGTCAACTTGATCTTACACATTCAGCACATAATCAATTAGTGACAGGTAATGAAATCATATGTCCTACATTTATCTATCAGCACAGACTTTCAAAAATTCAAATACTAATTTAATATATTCAACTTTCAGATAGTGTTTCAGGTATGAGCTACGACTAAACGACCCTTTTCAACTATTATAATCAACATATTCTAAACTCGAAAATCTATTGGGAAATAGAAGCTAGCTCAGCAAGAACTAGAGATTTAAGATATTCGAATAAGAGCGAATATGTTGATAATCGTCCCATAAATGGCTATCGTAAGTAAATTATACTTTACACTTTCCCTCATCATGTCCAACTAATTTCAAATATACAATTTCCTGAAAATACAAATCTCTCCTGAACCTATCAACAATTTATTCCAAGATTTTAAACATCCAGTTCTAATTTTAAATAGGTACAGAATCATCCCATTGGATACAACATTCACATGTCAACAGGTCTGAGAATACAAATCCAGTACATGATTTAGGTAAATATAAAATCTTCACAATTGTCATCTTGGATTAAACTTGTTAAAGTAAGCGATACTAAGATTAATATCCAATAGTGGAAACAGAAAAAGTGCCTGTTGGTGAAAGATATAGGAGAGTTGTGGATAGCGAAGGTAAGAGCTATAAAAAACTGAATCCAATTAAATCAATACAGTGAAGATGAAATTTAGAAGAGATATCTGGTGGCAGAAGGCTAATATGAAATAAATCAGATTCAGAATTGGAAGAGGATAATAGCAGTTCAAGGCAGGATTGGCAAGTTGGCCAATCCTTAACCCAAATATCACCAACTAGTTCAACACTATTGCAATCAGAAATGCAATACAACCAAGATTGGCATCAACATCAAACTGAATATGATTTACCCCAAAGTTCAGATTCAGATTCCGATTCCACCAGCTTGTCTCTGTCAGCCAGTGCACCTTCCGAACTGGCCTATAATATGGTTTATCAACTACTTACCAATCATCTTCACTGTAACACACCTTCTGCCGCCGCCGACGAATCACAAGATTTACATCCTGTTGTGAATTTTGCTCAGCTTAATCGCTTCTTTCAACATGATTTCCCTTTGGAGTATCCGCAACCTTCCAAATTCGGCTTCCCGTTCCAACTGAACCCTGATATCTGGAGAAGGATATTGTGCGGTATCTCAAACCATCACCACATACCCCGTCAAATTCCCAGACTTGATCCTCAATCTCATCAATCGGGCTCGATTCAGTTGAATATCTCATATGATATTGATAGCTTTATTGCTAAGGCTACAGATCTTGGTATTGCAAAAGCTGGGTTAAACTTTCAGATTTGCCCTAACCAGTTACACAATATAAGCAAAGACATTCATCTGTTTATTCCAATTGCAACCAGATCTGAGTCAGGAACTTTCCAATCTCAACAAGTCCCCTTGCACAAAATTCCCCATTTTCGTCTTGGAACGATTCACTCTGCCCTCTTTCTTCCACTCTATGTTTTCTTTCCCACGCTCTATAATCCTACATCAACTTCGACAAATTACCTCACAAACCAGCATAGCAAACAATGGATGGACGATGGATTTCTACCAAGTTTATATCGCCATTATTCCCCTGATATTCTTCAACACATTCCGTCAGCCTATGATATTGCATATATGTCAATTTATGCGAGGTCAAAAGAGTTTGGTCAACAAGAATCAAATCCCTCAACATCACTGCCACGCCGGCAGGAGCTACATTACTTTCTCCAAGGGTTGAAATTAGATAAGATTTGGAACGACATGGCCATATTTAGCGAACAGCCTGGGAATGACCATTTCCAAAAAATGTTTCTCCTTCTAGATGCAAAGGATTTGAAGCTTATAACGAAAGCGGATTCAATTGATCAAGCCTGGCATTGCTTTGAGAACTATTTGAATTCCGATTTACAATTGGAGAAGTTGGACCGAGACTTTTGTTTCTTGGATCTAGCACAAGAAAGTATAGATCGTCAACCAGAACAAATTTTACTCTGGCAAACATGCTGTTTGAAAACCGGTCTTGAGAGAATTAGATCAAAAAGTTCGGGTATCAGAGCCGGAATATATAATTGGGCTCTAACATCGATTGCGGCAAATCGGACAATACAATTCTCTCCACATTCTGAGATTTACAAGGCCGGCTTTGTGTATTCACAAAGCTATTCGCCATTAAAGTGTCTTTTTGAAGTTGCTGGACATTATCCACTTCAAAACCCAAGTTTGGACTTCTTATCACTATCACCTGAGGTGATCAAGTCATGGAAAGCAAGTGGTCCAGATGGATCAGGTCTGAGATTTGATCTTGCCAGAATAGAACAAGCTTATATTCATGGGCGAGATCGTGTTCTGGCTGCCTTCGACTCCGCAATTCGCTGTAAGCGGTCTTTTGGTATTCGTCAAGAGCATCGAATTTCGATCGATCTTTTAAGTTCTATACAACTACGAGCACGAAGTTTCGAATCAGCAGGTCAGATCGCTCAAGCCTGCATAAGTGTAGAGTCAAAAGAAATACTGCAGTTTCTTCGCTTTAACTTTCTTCGTTTTGGGTTGGCATTGGAGTATACAACTCTTCAGTTGCGAAATCCTCAAAGCCACCACAGTGATAGCCATGGCCAGATGGTTCGAATGTTTTTACAACTTCAGCAAAATTCGATTTCCAGCACAATCCTTGAAGCAGCAGGAGATTTGTGGCGTGATTATCCTACTTCAACTTCACGGGTTCAGTGTCGTGGACTCGGCCTCAAGGTTCCTCTTGGTATATTTAATTTTGCTTGGATTCCACAAGATTCACTAGATCTAATCACATGGACTATGGGTACTCGGTTTCAACAATCAACGGCATTCACCTTTATTCAACTACCAGCTCACTTACATGCGAAAACTCCAGTCCTTCTCCAGAAGCGAAGTGTACTAGCAATTCTTAATGATTTTCGCCAGGTCCTGTCAAAGATCAATAATCCTCAAAGTAAGCATACATACAGGATTCTCAGCTATCTGGGTACTATGGCTATTCAGCACTTTCGAACGGATATCTGGAGGGCATTGAACAACTTTTGTTCCTGTTTATGGAATAACGACGTAAAGTTAAATGCATCTTTAAATGGACGTGTCGGATTACAATCCACTGAGATAATCAATTTCAATCCATCTCGTTATTCCCGTATTCGTTATTCAAACAAGCATCAGTTTACTCTTCAGGATCGTTGGGAAATTCTCTTCCATTGGGATGATAGGTGGGAGGAACAAAATTTACGTCAAGCTTGGAAAAATTGGCCCTTTCGGATATTTTTCCAAACCTGCTATACAATGATATCTGAAGTGTGTAACTCTGATACAGCAACACTTTGGGAATCGCAGTTAGTTCAACGACCCTTTGTCCGCTCCAATCTCGTTCTCCCGTCACCCTCAAAACAAAACATATTACAGCGCAATACCAGCAAAGGCAATCAACCACGGATTTACTGGGTTCCTCTGAAGCATTGCAGCTGGACCAAGGAAGCTACAACTCGACTGTTACCAAAAGCATATTCCCAAGAAGACAAATGGAATAATTGGGAAATCGATTATGAATTACCAATTATGAATCTCGCTTATCAAGTTGAACCATTGTATGAGGAGAGACAATCACCCATTGACTTTCTAACCCCAACAGGGTCTAAAATTTCATAATATTATTATTCTGCTCACAAATCTCTTCATAGTATTTGTGTAAATTCTGTCATACCAATATAGGAATAGTTTGTGTTTTGTATTTTGTTAGTATTCGGTTTTGTATTTGTGGGTTGTGGTTTCATTTTTCCCTTTATTATAATTCTCATTCCTTGTCAGTTCAAATATGCAACTAGAACTATATTTGCTATTATGATTGCACACTTTAAATATATTTCATAAGTTGAAAGAGTAATAAATTACAAGTACTATATGAGCAAAAAGAATAGGTTTGCATCCTGAGCTTCCTAGTGCTTCCTGGTGCTTCCAGGGTGTATCCTGGGCATCCTGCAAAGCTAGTTTGCATCCTTACCGCAAAAGGTAGAAGGATGCAAAAACCTATTACTTGAGAAGGTTGTTGAATAGGGCAATAACTTGTTTGAAAAGGATTATAAAGGTTATCGGGTGTCAGACCATTGGCTCATAGTCGAATTTACCTTTCATCAGCAAAGATCAGGTCTTGTCGTTGAATCCTGGTATGTACTAAGAATAATATTCGTGTAAAACTGGAATTGAGTGCAATCTGGTCGAAATTAAGAACTTATAAACTGAGTTCACAAGCCTCAGATATTTATATTTGATCACGATTAAGCATTGCCAAGCCACGTTGGTGATTCATAATTACAAAAAGGTTCATAAGACCATAGTAGTGGATTTCTAATATTTTTAGTTGGATATTTAGACGTAATCTCATTTTTCAGGAGTACTCTGGATGCAGCCAGGAAGAGCTCAGAACGCGCAGGATATGAACTGGGTCTTGTTGCTAATATAGTAGTAATAATGTAAAGTTAAAACTCTGGTAATTACAGTAGAATAATGACAATCCTGGTGTAATTAGCTTAGACAATCTAGATTTAATAGTTGAATTACGATTACTGAGCAATATTATATTTGAAATAAGAACTTCCTACGCAACAATCAACAAACTCAATAGATTATCCATTATACATGATATTAGAATAAATATATTCTGGTGTGCTTCTATGAATTGTTCACTTTAATTAAGTTGATTCAACTCATATTCATTGTATTTCAAGAGTCAGCCTTTCTAACATAATATCCAAAGTGATAAACTACTACTTTTTATAGCAGCTATTGATAGTCTGGTTTGACAGTCATATATTAAATCTACCTTGAAGTATGGTTTTAGACTTATGTGATTCACATATAATTGACATCAAGTATTAATATGTAGCTTGGAAATACATATTCAATTAGGCAATTCAAGAAATTGCTTCAATCCGCTGTGTTCTCACTTGATTCCAACTCGGAGCTTTAATACCAACTTTGATTCACCAGGTTTAAGCATTATTTTGCAGCCGTGATAATTTGCTTTAATTCTTGCTTCAATCTACTATTTTGCAAATCCGCTTTGAGATCATGGCTAGATACTGAAACCCAATATGGAGCTTCATATTTACGTATTATGTTTTACTTCAATTGCTGGTTTTCAAATGAACCCCCTACATTTTCAATAATAAGTCTTTAGTGACCATTTTCACACTCATATTGTAATGTTTCCTTATTTGTTTCAATACACAGAGACCTCTAAGAAACTGTCTCAGGTTGTGTAATTCAAATCATACCCAAAAGTGTAGCCTAAGCAGCTCTATCAGGTAGGTGCGCTTCAAGGTTGTTAGATAAAACCTTTTACTATATCGCTTAGAGTTTGAAGTAATTGGCAGCTGCAAGAAATTGTTGCAAACAGAAAGGTAACAATTCAACCAAGTATATTGAAACTATCTATAGAAGTCAGAGTGTTCTTGCTCTGTATGATATAGCTACTAAATAAATCTGTCAGCTTTTCCAAAGCCTTAGTGCTACAAGTCCTACTTGTATCTCAAAACTACTATAGTATCCAAGCAATATTATGAAACCATATATAGAAACATTCAAGATATCAAATCCTCCCTTCTACCAAAGATTGCTATATTGTAAGCTGCATATCAATGGCAAAATTTAATCAGAGAGAGACACAAACTGGTATCCTGCAATCAAACATAAAACCCACATGCTATCACATCATACCTCCTAAACACACAAGGCTACAGCCCTCAGGCTTGTATCCTAGTACCAAATAACTACACAAAGACAGTCCATCAGTAATGATAGTACTTGTACCGGTTACCCAGCATACATCGTTAGCTCCAATAGTCCACTGACCAAGTGCTCCATTCATCCCTTCACTTCAACTCGTTTATTGAATCTTAACCTATAGTACTTGTTTCCAAAAGCTTTCGCTAACCTTCAACTTCAATTAATAGCCCAATTAGAAAGCTCAAATAGCTAGTATCTCGCCTCAGATTTCACCTCTATATATCCTCACTTTATCTTCCACTATCCTCTTCCATGGCCTATTTCAACTCTTCTAATATAACTGCCACTTTTACCAAGTAGCTCAACCCGAAATTATCACCTTCCAACTTCAATCTCTATCTTCTATAGCAAGCGTCTAATCTCTGCTATAAGCCACTGCTTAAATTCCTATCATGAATCCTAATATACAACTTCTACAATAAATGCAAGCTTATATCTCAAGTCACTACACTTTGCTACAATATCCAATGTCAACTGTCAGCTACCACTGTTTATATTAACACCTTGATTCAATAGCAAGAGCTAATTCCTGTATTTCACATAGTACTTTAACAATAATCTACAACATTCAATTTCACCACTCCAGGTAGGAGTTCTTTATAATAAAGACCAATAGTGTTGCCTAATTTAATGACTTATAAAGTTAATGGTGTGGGTATTTTATAAGTTAATTAGGCAAATCTTAGGCTATATTTTCACCCCATATCACTCATATATCGAGTAATATTGCTAATGTTCCAAAGAAGCAAAACTGTCATTAATTAACACAAAAATCAAGATCAAAAACATATTTGAAATATCAAATATCGTTTTGAACAGTTAAACGTCTGATCCCAAAAAGTTGCAGTTGTTTAGAAACTACTCTATACTTTGCATCTCACAGCCTCACATATACCAATACCATTATTCTACACTATAACCAGCCCTACTATAATTTCGCCTTGATCTCTAACACCTAATTTGAACAATTAGCTGTGCCAGTCAAGTTCAAATTCCTATAACAACCCTCTAATTGATGTATAAGCTATCTCCTTCCTCTTTAATACCTAGCTACAACCTTGTACTTCATTTACCAACTCAAACTCTCCCCTTGAACTGTTTACTAGAACCATATTCAGCTTCCAATACTAACTGTTAGTTCTAATTTTCAACTTTAAACTAAACTATCACTTCTAACTTTCATACTCCACTTTCATTGACTCCTCTCTTAACTACTTCCTACATTCAACTTCAATATATAGATTTAAATTGTTGCCCCAACTTGAAACTCTTCTTTCCTAACTGGTTTCAAATACTCTCTTTTACCCTAAATCACGCCTCTTAACTTTCCCCTTCAGATTCAATACTTAGCTTATACTTTAGGGTTCAATAAATTAGCTGTTTCACTCTTTCTACCCAAGCTGCAACCCTGGCCGTCAACCCTCTACTACAAATGCAAGCCGTAGCTGGAACTTGAACTCTACTTTCTTGATCTTGAAATTCCGACATCAAATTTAAACTTCTATGGCTAACATTAATGGCTTACTCTAATGTATTACTTGTAACTTTAGCTTTATCTACTAACAACTACTCTATCCATTCAATATCAGATTTAACTATCATATTCAATACTCAGCTAGAAACGCCAGCTTCAATAGAACCCTTCCCACACAAGTCTTAATTTTCACTTTTTTCCAACAAGATACACTATCAGCCTCAATATCTTCCTTCAACTATTACTTTTAACTATCTACTTCCACAGTTTACTTAAATTTTATTCTTCCACAGCCACCTATTTACCTTAATCTCAATCTCCAACTTCAACCCTTATCTTCAATCTCTAGCTTGTCTAGTTATCTTTCATAGTTTTATTTTACAACTCATGTTTAAGTCTAACTTCAAGTTCTTGTCTTAACAGCCAATGTTAGCAGCCTGCCCTAACCTTCTTCAATCAAACCTTAGCTTTCATCCTTCTCTGATAGCTTGAACACTCTACTCCTACTATCAGCTTCAACTTCTAGCTTCAATCATTACGTTTACTAGAGTTCGTTACAGGGCAGACAGTGCCTGTCTAGGGAATGAGTGCAGGTGGGCCACGAACGGGGGCAGGGCTCGGATTACCGCAAAAATACCGCCCCAGCCCTGAGTCAGGGCCGGGTCTGGCAAGTAAAAACCCGCCCTGCCCTGCCCTGTAACAAACACTACTCTTTACTTCTAACTTGAATATTTACCTCCAATCACCTTTTTTTAATATCCAGCTTCAATATCTATTCTCAACTGCCAACCTTAAAACTTTTATTTCACTCTCTGCCTTCGCTCCTAGCCTCCACATTTCCCTGTTATATCCAACTTCAACAAACATGTTTTATTGTTTACCATTCTCACTTTTTATTATTAGTTTGACCTGATACCTACCAATATTGCTCTGATAATAGTTCTCTACATATCTTTATATTTCTAAGGTCATCTTCAACAATTCTTCCCTCTCCTGTTTTCACTTTTTCCTATTTTATCCTCCATACTCCTTTATTTTCTCTATAGAAAACTCTTTTTACAGAGATATTTAAATTCCCACTCTTTTCTTATTATTCAAATTTCTCTCTCCATATACTAATCATGCCCTCCAGCTATACAACTCTAATCTTACAGCTTATATTCCAAACTCCTCCATTCCTTTCTTAACTTTACTGAGCAACCTCTCCAATTTCTTCTCCTCCTCTTTCCTTTCTTCCTGCTCCTTTTTTCTACTTTCCAACTCCTTTCTCAAACTCAATAAGTCTCCTTTCAGCTGTATCTCTAATGCTATCTGTCTCTGAAGTTCTGTTGCCAACACAATTCTCTCCTTTTCATAATGCTCAATCTTGCCTTTCTGAAATTGTAAACTCTCTTCCTGTGCCTGGCATTTGGCTTTGACTAACTCCAGCTCTCCAATTGGAATAAGACCTTGCTTTTCTGTCTCCAATCTAACTGCTAGCTCTAAGTCAAAAGCATAGCTTGCAAGCAACTCTGTTTACAATTAGCTATCTTGGATAGTAAATAAAAGATTCATCTTAGATCCTACCCTGTTGTGCCTCAACCTCCCTCAACTCTCTCAGCTTTATTGGAATACCTGTAGCTTTGCTACTACTCTCAGTAGCAAATACATCATATGGACTCCACTTTTGACTATCATCAAGTGGATGTAATACTTTCCCATCAGCCAGCTATCATATCATATTATTAGTTCTAATAGCCATAAACTCTGATAAGGATTCTTACCTCTGAAAGTGAAAAGTTTCCCTTTCTTATAATTCTCATTGCCTTATTCTCTTCTGCATCATGGTTGTCTTTCACATTCTTCCCACATTCTTCCTCTGACTTTGCACTTCCTTTTACCCCCTCTGTTTCTTCCTTCTCCTTCTCCACCTCCTCCACTTAACTTTAATTAGCTCCAATTGTATTCTTAGTTATTTGAAAAGTGTAAGACTTACTTTTCACATCAATTTCTGAATTCCCCAGATTTTGCTTATTTTCTTCAACTGTAGCAAGCTGAAAAGATGTAACTCCACCCTCCTCAGGATTATCATTAGGTCTATGTTTCTTTTCTCATTTGTCAGTAACCTGTCTTTCAAGTAAAATCAATTAGATTTTCAAAGTACCTTGACTATGGATTCCTCTGTCTGAATACAACTATTAGCCTGATTATGCCTTTCATATAAATAAGAGAAATTATTTACCCTAGAGGTTTCTTCCATGCTAAAAGACCTGTTTCTTTTTTGTGCTTTACCTTCAACCTTAACCCATTCATTATGAATGCCCTGCAATAGGTTCTTCCAGTAGCTCATTGCAATATTGGAAAACTTCACATTACTCTCCCCATGGCTGGGACTAGCAAGAGTGACAGAGTTCCACCAGGTTTTCCATTCTGGTGCAGCATCAGGACAAATAACCCATTGAAAGTCATCATATTCAGTAGCAATATAGTTGATAGATGGAGGTAGAAGAACTTTGATATGTTGATCTGCAATTGTTAGCTAACTTTTAGTTCAAGGTACAAAGAACTTAACATACAAACAAAGCCAATCCAGAGATTTTTGGCTGCAATGGCCTTTTGAGCACTCCAAGAGGAAGGGGCAAAATTGATAGCAGGCAATTCAAATAGTTCAGCTTCAGAAATAGTGGTAATAATTTTCATGGCAGAGGAAGTGAAGAGAGTGCTTGAAGTAGACATGATATATGAAGAGGTTGGAAGATAAGACAATGTGAAGTAGAGAGTGCTATTGAAGTAGATACAAAAGGAGGTGCAAGGTGATAGTGATAGATGGAATTGAAGAGCTAAAGGGTATAGCTATTATATAGAAAGTGTAAGAAGTTAAAGTGATAAATAGTTTACAGCGGCAATTAAAACTTGTACATAGCCCTTTCTATAATTAGTTGAAAGTGAGAATAATAAATAATGCACAGCCTCAAGTATGAATTATTTACAACTATAATTCACGGTTGTACACAGCCCCAAGTATCAGCAGCTGAATGCGAGACTTATCACTAATACACAGCCTCAATTATACATAGTTACAGCTATAATTGAATTTGTACACAGCCTCCTCTATGAATAGTTTACCACTACACTTCAAACTAGTTCTCAGCCCCTAGTATCTCCAGCTGAATGCGAGACTTATCTGTAATACAGAGCCGCTATGATAAATGGTTACTGCTATAATTTAACATGTACACAGCCTTCTCTATAAATAGTTTACCACAACAGTGCAAACTCGGAGTCAGCCGCCAGGATCTCCGACTGAATAAAAGACGTATCACTAATACAAAGCCTTAATTTGAAATAGTTACAGCTATAATTCCAGTTGTACACAGCTCTCTTAACAAATTCTTTATCACCATAGTTCAAACTAGTTCTGAATACGGACTATCTCCAGCTGAATGCGAGACTTATCACTAATACACAGCTTCAATTATAAATAGTTACAGCTATAATTGAACTTGTACACAGCCCGCTCTAGGAATAGTTTACCACCACACTTCAAACTAGTACCCCGCCCCTAGTATTTCCAGCTGAATGCGAGACTTATCACTAATACACAGCCTCAATTATAAATAGTTACAGCTATAATTGACCATGTACACAGCCCGCTCTATGAATAGTTTACCACTACACTTCAAACCAGTACTCAGCCCCTAGTATCTCCTGCTGAATGCGAGACTTATTACTAATATATAGCCTCAATTATAAATAGTTACAGCTATAATTGAAGTTCTACACAGCCCGCTCTATGAATAGTTTACCACCATACTTCAAACTAGTTCTCAGCCCCCAGTCTCTCCAGCTGAATTCGAGACTTATTACTAATACACAACTACAATTATAAATAGTTACAGCTATAAGTTTGAACTTGTATACAGCCCGCTCTATGAATAGCTTCCAACTACAGGCGTACTCAGCCCCCAGTATCTCTAGCTGAATGCGAGACTTATACACAGCCTGAATTATAAATAGTTACAGCTATGATTGAACTTGTACACAGCCCGCTTTATGAATAGCTTACGACCACACTTCAAACTAGTACTCAGCCCCCAGGATCTCCCGCTGGGTGCGAAGCTTATTACTAATACACAGCCTCAATTATATATACTTACAACTATAATGGAACTTGTACACAGCCCGCTCTATCAATAGTTTACCACTACACTTCAAACTAGTACTCAGCCCCCAGTATCTCCAGCTGAATGCGAGACTTATTACTAATACACAGTCTGAATTATAAATAGTTACAGCTATGATTGAACTTGTACACAGCCCGCTTTATGAATAGCTTACCACCACACTTCAAACTAGTACTCAGCCCCTACTATCTCCCGCTAAATGCGAAACTTATTACTAATACACAGCCTCAATTATATATACTTACAACTATACTTGAACTTGTACATAGCCCGCTCTATCAATAGTTTACCACTACACTTCAAACTAGTACTCAGCCCCTTCTATCTTCCGCTCAATGCGTGACTTATTACTAATACACAGCCTCAATTATATATACTTACAACTATAATTGAACTTGTACACAGCCCTCTCTATGAATAGTTTATCACAAGACTTCAAACTAATACTCAGCCCCACTATCTCCAGCTAAATGCGAGACTTATCAATAATGCACAGCCTCAATTATAAATAGTCACACCTATAATTCAAATTGTACTCAGCCCTCTTCATGACTAGTTTACCTATACACTTCAAACTAGTACTCAGCCCTGAGTATCTCCTGCTGAATGCCAGACTTATCACCAATACACAGCCTCAATTACCAACACTCACAGCCCTAATTCCACTTGTACACAGCTCTCTCTATTAATAGTTGACCACCACACTTCAAACCAGTACTCAGCCCGCTTTATCTCCAGCTCAATGGAAGACTTATCACAAATACACATCCTCAATTATAAATAGTTACAGCTATAATTGAACTTGTACACAGCCCCCTCTATCAATAGTTTACCAATACACTTCCAACCAGCACTCAGCCCTCTCTATCTCCAGCCCCATGTGAGACATATCACTCATACACAGCCTCAATTATAAATAGTCACAGCTATAATTCATCTTCTACACAGCCCTCAATATGAATAGTTTACCACTACAATTCAAACCGGTACTCCGCTCTCTCTCTCTCTCTATTACCAAGGGAGACTGATTATTATTACACAGCCTTAATTATAAATATCTCATCATATAATTAGACCTTAACTATAGCTATAATTATTAATTGTTTGTAGCTATAATTACTCCCAGTTTTCCAAAAATATAACCTTCTCCTTTCTTTATATATAGCTCTTGTATTCCCCTCCTACTCTTTCTTATACCTTTCCTTACTCCCTCATCACTCTATTTCCCTGTCTCAACTTTCCCTCTACAATAGCATTACTTAACTTTACTTTACCTTTCTCTCTTGCATTCATCTTCCTTTCCCAATATGACTTCAACTTCAACTTCAGCCAGCATTCTTGCTCTTCTTTGCAGGATTCAAACTGAGAACACTCCAGAATCTGCTCCCCCTACTTGCAACTTGGCAACTAGACCTACAACTCCTATCCATGAGGCTAATCCTAATCCTGCTTTGGATTCTTCTACCACTACTCTTCCTGTAAGTATTATCATTCACCTTCCATATTTTGTCCAAGTCTGGCTTTAAATAGTTGTTAACCATGTATCACAGGGACCTAGTACACCAACTGGGGAACCTAGCACTACACCCATTCCTCCAGCTAACCAGTCTCTTGATACAACCTTAGGTATTGGTCTTTCCTTCTCTATAAATATAGTGAAACTAATAGCTTTATAGATCTTGAAATTATAGCTGTTAGGAAAAAGATACAGGATGATGAAAAAGCTCAATTAAAGCTCCAGTGTTTGGCTTTACAGCTACAATTAAACTCAGCAAAAATGCATATTGCCAACCTGAACCATTTCTGGGGAAAGATTTGGAAAGATCATCCTATAGGTATATGACTCTAGTTTACAATATTTGGTACTAATTATATTTCAGATTGCATCCTTACCATCTGTACCCCTTCTTTCTCAAAGTCCTAATGCCACTATTGAGAGCTTCATTTCAGTCATTGATATCAAAACTGATGCAAAGTCTAATACTTGGGCTTTGAAAACAGTGGATAATAGCTTTTATCTGCACTGGAATGTGCTTCATGATTTGATTGTTACCAATAGTAGGGAGACTCAAGATGAAGTTCTTGATGCTTGGTTCTCAATTTTGTTTGGCTCAGCTTCCCCTCCTCTTTCTACCCATACTGTTGCCTGTTTTACCACTCTAACTACAGAGATTTTGTATTGGAGGAAAGAAAGCTTTGCTGGTATGATGGAAGCAGGCTTTAATACTCTTCACAAATATTCCTACTGGAGGAATCTTCAATACCTGTTTGTTCCTCTCATCTACCACAGAAAGGGTATCAATCACTGGATATTTGTTAGAGTTTTGATTCACCAGAAGCTGGTGAGATCTATGATTCCTTGGGGGAAACAATGGGAACCAGTCATCAACAGGTAAGAGGTCTTCTCTATTCTAGAAATATATTTATTAACTGTTGTTAGAAAGTCTCCAGGTTTTTAAACATGCTCTACCAACATTGTGAGAAGCAGTATTGTGTTCATCTTAATATACCTGTTGAGATACCTGAGAATATTGTGTGGCAATTCCAACAACCTCAAGTAAGTTCAAGCTATCAAATTGTGAAAATAAGTAATATTAATAAATTTAAAGCCTCATCATCCTCTGCAGCAGGATTCCTTGGACTGTGGGATTTTTGTAATGCATTCTATGAGACTACTGCTTCAGGGGGATCTACTCAATTATAGCCAAGGTGATATTCAGGCTGTTAGACGAAATATTCTAGCTATTTTGCATGCCAATATGCAAATGGGGATTGTGGATTGATATTAGGATAGTGAGGGAATCAGATATATTGTAGTAAAGGGAGTGGTGGATATTTCTTTATTTGGATTAAACAATTAAAATAATGTCATAGAAAAGTGAAATTATTTGAGAAATAGTAGAGGTTGATATAATGTCAGTGAAAATAGAAAAAAAGGAACCAGGTCAGTAGTCTAAACAGCAAGCCTGAATAACTATTGATAATAGTTAACTTGAACAAGTAACTTGAAATACTGGTTTTAATATGTAGCCTGAATATCTTGTTCGAATATCTAGCTTAAATAGCAAGCTCAAATATTTCGATTACTAGATAGTTTGTTTGTTTGGTTAAAGCTGGTAACTATTATATCATAGCTGAACTAGTGAAATGAAACAACTGGTTATAACTTGAATGCTCATTGAAATACAGGTTTTAATATGGAGCCTAAATAACATGTTCTGATATCTGTCTAATGATGAAGCTCAGATATTTCAATTACTAGATTGTTTGCATATTTGATTAAAGCTGGTAACTATTATATCATAGCTCTAATAGTGAAATGAAACAACTGGTAGTAACCAGAATGCTCATTGAAAGACAAGTTTAAGTATGTTGGCTAAATATCTTGTTCTAATATCTAGCTTAAAGAGCAAGCTCAAATATTTGGATGACTAGAGACGTTTGAACATTTGGATAAAACTGGTAATATGTAGCTTAAATATGGTGTTATAATATCGAGCTTAAAGAGGAACCTTAAATATTTTGATTACCAGAGAGTTTGAATGTTTGGTTAAAACTGGTAACTATTTTACCATAGATCTAATTGTCCAATTAAACCACTTGTACCAACTTGAATGCTGATTGAACTACAGGTTTTAATATATAGCCTAAATATCTGATTCTAATATCTAGCTTAAAAAGAAAGTACAAATATTTCGATTACTAGAAATATGGCAAGTTGTGTTAAAACTGGTGACTATTTTATCATAGCCCAGATAGTGAAGTGAAACAACAGGGAATCAGTTGAATTGTCAGGGGGTATGTCAATCGAAATTCAACATTGATCTTAAGTGTTAGAGTTGAATGGCTAGGGGTACAGTTTGGAGTTAAATGAAGTTACAGAATAAAATATGTAATTACAATGCGATGTTTGAATAGGTATTATGAATAGCTTGTGTGAATACGAGAGGATAACCGCTAATGCCAATTGTACAAACACATAGTTGATTTAATAGCTAGGATAAATAGCGGTATAAATACTATGTATAGATAGGTGGTATTAATAACGTGCTTAAACACTTGAGTTGATAAATAACTTTGATTTTGAAAAAGTAAAACTAATCAAATTGCTAGCATAAAAAACTGCTACGAATAAGTTTCTTGAATATCTAAGTCCAATAGCAAACAATAGATGTGGAAAGAAACATAACTCAATCGATAGTATAAATAGCTAGGCTGAATAGCGGAGTTGAAGAGCTTGATAGGAGAGTTGTATTCAAGTGATTGGTTTAAATATGATTATTAGCTACAGAGAATAGGTAGCTGAAAGGGGTTACCTGAATACCTGATATGGATAGCTTAGTTGAATGGTTGAATAGAATCTGCTGACTGGATAGTAGAGTTCAATTGATATATGTAATGGGTAGGTTTAATAGGTGAGTTTAATAGATAGGTGTAACAGGTAGTGTTAATTGCTAGGTTTAATAGGTATACAGAATAGCCATATTAAATAGCTTACTTGAAAGGCTGGTATGAATTGTGAAGTTGACGTGAGATTAGCAAAAATAATACCTTGGATTATATGTATTCTGTTTGTCTGATACACAGGACGCGAGCAGATTAATCGCAAATCAGAGTGAAATGATTCTAGCAAACAACATATAGGAAGTACCCAAACGCAGCACCCAAAACTCCTGACGTACTAAGCACAGAATCTAATCCTCAGGAGATAACATAATCAAGGACTACTACCTCCGGATTCAGTACATATACAACCAATGTTCCTGAGATGAGCAAAGGGTCCCCTGTTTACCTGATTCTGATATTGATTCCCTGAGTTATAATGGATTTCATACTCTCAATCTATTAAATTTAGTACTAGTAGGCTTCCATTCTGCTTACATACAGGTGGATTCACTGAGAATGACGTACTCATAAGAAATCTTGTGACTCTTAGATGCTGTAGCTCTACTTACTATATGCGCCACCGCATCCTCTGCCCGAGATCCAAAGATAAATGGGAAATTAGAACATCAAGACGTTCACTATACTGCCGTGTAGCTGTGATCGAGCCCGATATTCCCACCCAACTGGATCCAGAATTAGCCACTGGTAGTAGAGCAAACCACTATTGCGTTGATTGACATTTGAAAGATATCTTTGAGGAGATTTTCCAGAATCATAGATTTTGATACTACAGTTATGTACTACATGCTACCAGATACCCAGCGTTGAGCCCACCGATCCCCTGCAATCCAATCGACAATCAGCATCGCAGTTGTTGAGACTATGCCATCAAAGTCAGGGATCTTCACTAATATTACTTTCAGAAGCGTGGCGAGAGTCATGAGTTTTGATACGACAGAGATAGACTCTATGCCACTGTATAGCTGGCATTGAGCCCAACAAGCTTCTACCATTAGATGCAGAAATCAGCCAAATAGTTGGAGAGGAATGTGCCATTTGTTTGGTGACCTTTAGAATCATCACTCGAAAGCAGGTTGGCGGATTTATGAGGGTGAATGGACCAGAGATCTACCCTTTATGGCCATGTTTCTGGCATTGAGCTGAATACTCTGCCATAATGAGATCAAGAATTAGACTAATTGTTGGGATGGAATAAGCTATCGGGTTCTGCGATCACCACACCACTATTCATGACCATTACCTAATAGATAAAGGGTATGAGGGCAAGCACCTTATAGTACTGTGAAGCTGGTGACATGGCCAACAATCCCGGGCAATCAGATCGATAATTAGCGGAACAGCTTTCACCGACAGTGCCATCTTGTTCTGGAATTTCCATGCTAACGATAAAGACATTATGTACTCGGATTGGTCAGATTAGCAATTGCATGACATTTGATGCCACAAAAACACTTATTATACAATCAGGTAGCTGCCATCAAGCCCAACAACTGCCCTCAAGTAGATCCAGTATCGGTTACGCACTTGTGGAGAAATCTAGAGTAGGGATCTGAGATTGCCACCCTCATAACTGGATGAATAATGGTCCTCCAGAGATGAATGTTATACTTGTGTGTAGTTAGCATCGAGCTCAGCAACCTCCAGGTGTCAGATGCAGGATGGGTTAGGTGGTTTTGGTGGAGCCAAGCCGGGGGTACCAGCGATCGAGATAGTGTGTGTTTGGATAAGTGCATCTTCTCGCATTTGAGTCTCATTGCCAAGAAACAACTATTGACTGTACTAGACTAGAAACTGTTCAGGGTATCCCTTGATTTCAGACCAGAGGTTGCTAGTATTTTAGCTTCCTGAAAGACGAAGTTATGAAATTACAACTCTGAGTTTGAATCTTTACTGCGAATTAAAGATTAAGTGTACTCTTGCTTTCTCAGGTGATGGCAGCACTCACTCTATTTTCTCTAACAGGAAATAGCCCTTGCTCACTGACTGAGAAGACTAGAAGACTATTTAGTAGGAGTGGTCAATCCTGATCTGGGATGATATTGAGGTCTGGATCAGGATGCATGGGAGGCAGGATAACCTAGTTGCATGTATCTGGATGGAACCTAGGGTAGTAGCTGGTCTACAAATGTAGTTGTTATAATCAGGTATGATGCCTAAGTTCAGTATCAACCAGACGCACAGAGGGCAGAGTCTCCAGCAGGAGAGTCAGGTTACAATATAAGTTTACCTTAAACTCTGTTTTTACCAATGGAGAGGGATACTATCTGGTACGTAAAGGTAGTAGAAATATCAGTTATAAATAGCTGACATTAAGAGTTGAATAGAATTTTGATTAGTAAAGAAAAAGAGCTAGAGCAAACTACTTAAGTGAATAATAAATATATTACACATATTAGTAATAGATGCATTGATATTCTTACTTGGATAGCTGAATAGAATAGCAAATATAAATAGCAGACCGTATTAGTTGGCTTCAATAGCTAGGCCATCAGTTAACTAGCTTGAATAGCAAACATGAACGGTGAGTATAAATAGATAGTCATATACCTATTTCCTATATATGACTTAATCAGTATGGAGAAAAACTGATTTGAATAACTGGTTTCATAAGTTGGCCTTGATAATTGAGATCTAATGTGACTATTAATAGTTAATCCACAGAACTGTATAGAATTCCTCAATGCTGCTAGATAAATGGAATATCAAACTTCAATACACAAGTTGAATTACTTGTTAGAAAAGATAAGGCAACAATATAGGTAAAGCAGGAAAGGGGAAGTATGGTGCCTCGGCAACCGTCTGTGTGAAACCATCTTTGCGATTTGTCAGCTAGCCCGGCTAAGGTACATTCATGCCTCCGGGTACAGCATTCCCGCAATCGCGTCCATCCTTGTTTTTGCCCGTCCTACCTTCCATTTTGATTACCATTTCTACCTCTACCTCTAATTCAGCACTATACGGTTCCCAAAAGTTACACAATGGTTAAGCGGTCGGGAAATAAAAGATGTGCTAGACCAAATAAAAGTCCTAACACCTGACACAAGGAGCTGACCAAGACCGAGAAGCCAATGATAATGGCATTTTTCTAGTGCTTAGTAAGCATCATACACGTGGTCCCGCTTGTGGGCCACCGCTGGTCTAGGGTCAAAAGCTTCCTTGCTCGTGCAACTGAATGCCAATCACGCGACAACCTACCAGAGTCAGGTCATCTCCGGGTTCTCAGCCAGCTTGAGTACTGTGCCATTTTCCAGGCAGCAAGATCCACTGACCACTGAAAGCTAAATAGAAGTGACTTTGAGGATAAATATACACCTGATGTATCACTTGACACAGGTAAGCCAGAGTCCAAATATTCAAGTTTGATGATCTCCAGCACAAATATATCACTGGTCCTATGCAGTTGACCGAGTACTCCGAAAAGCAAATATAAAAAAAATGGTTAGCACTGTCAAGACTAAAGCTGAAGCGAGACCATGTTGCAAAGAGACTCAAGTGGGCAATAGCCCATAGAGAGTACACAGAGGAAGATTTTGAGGTAGTGATTTGGAGTGATAAATGCAGGGTGGAAAAATCTATTGATCCAAGACAGCAATGGGTTTTTAGAGTACTTGGAGAGAGATGGCTATGCTATAACATTCCGATTGTGGGATTTGTATACAAGAGGCAGCGACACCTGTCTAGTGCCTAAGCGAGCATTCGTCTTTCAATCTTATGGGATTGGAGAATACTCTCTCTTCAGATAGTACGGAACTGGCGTGCTTGTCTTGAGTGATCTGTCAAAAGATAGTATCACTGAAGATCGGAAGATTAGTGGATTGTCGTGCTTGATGGAACTTTGACAATACTTGTATGTTTGTACAACTTGTGGCGGAGACAATTACAATAGTCTCCGGGTCCTGTCTTAGATGGTTGGTCCTTGTAGAAGGGGGTGTATGTAAAGAGAGAAAAGCTTAATCGTATTGCAATATATTTAGTATAGAAAAGTAGTTAGGTGGTTACGTGAAGATGCTATCTCTTGGTCAGTTGGTTTTTTTGGTTTTTTTGTTTATCTTTATTTATTTGATATCTGGTATTTATTGTTTATGGTACAAGAACTCGCATGCAGCGCTAGCTATGGCGTAAAGAAAACCTTAAATCCAACAACCGTCCGCTTCACCTCCTCTTAGGAAAAATCAAACAACCAGAATCCATAGGAAAAATCCCCCTCGCCTAGCATCTAGGATAATATACTCCAGACATGTAAGGAAACAATTCATAGATACATAGAGGAGAGTGTCCCAAACCTGTCCGCAGGCTCACCTTAAGACAAAACAAATGATTGCTTTGCAAAGGATGGACAGGGCCCGGGGGGGAGAGTAATGTGATTACCTGATGGGGGAAACTCACAGGACTGCTGAGCCGACATTTGTAACTATAAACATATGGTGGCGCCGCGAATAACATCCATCCCAGGTGTTGGACACCAGGCATGGAGGTAGTGCAATGTTACGACTGGGTGTAAACGAGTAGGAGCACGACCATCGGGGGAGCATGAGGAGGCAGTAAGGTGCCAGCTCGGGTAGCAGTACGGTGCAAGCGGACAGAACAGGGAGGTGGATGAAGAAAGCATTGCGAGCGGGCTAGTCACAACGAACAAAAGGGGTATAGCAAGGTCTTTAGTGACGACGACAAGACAGAGGCGGGACCTCAATGTTACCAACCGAGGCTTTCCCCAGCAGAGGTATAAGCCCAGCAAGCCGAGGGCTACTTTGACAGGGTTAGGGTTAGGAATTAAGTTGATTGAATCTAGAGACAGAGTATAGTACAGGACCAAACCTACTGCCAGGGCGGGTACATTGAAGAGTCTGAGAGGGAAACACAACATGTAAGGAGACAACTAACACAAGGGAAGAAGCAACTGAGATGATGGAAACAACAACTGCAGAACAACTCCAAAGGATGCAAACAAGGCCTGCATCAGGCACAGTAGTGGGTACCACTACTCTATAGCCAAACTCAGGGTCAGAAATCCGGACATGTCACACAAAGATAAGAGATAATACCACAACTCAACTAACATCAGAATTTTTGAAAATAGGTTTTTGAAAAAAGAAATCTATGATTAAGATCTACAAACTCTCAGGATGTCATTAAAACAAATAGCTTTTTAATTCATCAAGAGGTGAAAAAGTTGTTGTGGAATGAATATTGTGCCACAACTAGTACTGTGTGGCTAAGGTTGTTGTGTATATTTCATACTTTTTA
>Ga0307517_10000945_pt1 | contig 49500 bp, 68 predicted proteins | sample 23_EM_MG_FD_194515 | JGI IMG/M metagenome (GOLD analysis project Ga0307517, IMG submission 194515) | Populus trichocarpa ectomycorrhiza microbial communities from riparian zone in the Pacific Northwest, United States - 23_EM | ecosystem: Host-associated > Plants > Roots > Unclassified | place... | reverse complement strand
CTTCAAGTGTTTGACCATTCTCTCAAGTTTCTCGTACGATTGTGCCTGGACATTTTATATACCAGTTGATCCGAAGACTACCAACACCTACTATCCTGCCAAGAAGCAGAAAAACATTTTCTCCTTAGGGCTCATCTCAGTAATCCCAACCCCGCAACGCCAAGCCCGACTTTCCCTATAAAGGTGTGATGGGAAATAGAGGAAGCCCCACTTTGAGAAGAATGCGCTCTTTGGTTGCTTTTCTTCTAGCTTTCTCGACTGTAGTGGTCAATGCACACTTTCGACTCCAGTTTCCTCCTCCGCGAGGACCATTTGATGCGGCCAAGGAGATCGATTTCTGTGGTTCGTCGTCCTTTGTAATTTCCAAGCAAATAGTCTTTTACTCTCGCCATTATAGACGGCTACACGACACCAGGCAATCGTACTCAATTCCCCTTGAGCGGTGGCCACGTTACTTTGAATTTTAGTCATGGCGAATCTTGGTCAGGTACGACACCAACCACTTAGCGCCATATTTCTGCTCATATTCTTATTTATTTATTTTCAGTTGGAATATTTGTTTCGACCTCTCAGAATCCTACCAAGTTCGATGATTTCGCTTTAATCAACGGTTTTGGATCGGGTACCAACCCTGGCAATTACTGCCTTCCACTTGACTTTTCCAAGTCAAATGTGTCGGGCCTTTCCGCAAACCAAAATGTTACTTTACAAGTTTGTTTATGTTCCCCTTTCCCTCTTATGCGCACTGATTCCCCGTCATTAAGTTGGTTTGGAATGGCGGAGATGGTCCTCTGAACCAGGCAAGTAATCTTTTTTCTTCTGGAAGGTGAAATACAACTAATCGATCTATATATGAGATTAGTGTGCGGACCTTTCACTTGCAAATAGTGTCGACCTATCTTCGGTAAATTGCCAGAATTCAACTGCCTCCCATTCAGGACAAGACTCTGCGACAAACATTGCGAAATCTATCACGTACTTAGTTGGATTAGTTGCGCTTTCTGGTTTGTTGCTCTTGTAGGCACATGGAGAGACAACGACTCTTTGCATTTTTCTTTTAGGGTCAATTCCATCATCGTTTCTCTTTCCCATACCTAAATGAAATGAACGCCTACCATTATCACTCCGCGGTGGGTACTGATAAGTAGTTCGTGGACTGTCGCCGTATCGTCTTTGTTAATAAAAACATTCGTGAGCCTCAGGTTCTCTCTCATGCCGTGATATTTGGGTTTAAATAAATTTAAATTGATCGACTTTTTTCTACATTTCATAAGAGTAATCCAAAGTGATGTGCTGATCATCATTCGATGATCCAATCCGAGCTTGGAATGTTCAGATTGGAGTTGCTGTTGCTGTTCTCTCGATGATATTTGCGCAAGGAGTTGTTGTAGTTGGACAAGACCTACTATTTGATATATCAGCTCGCCGCTACCAGTTGATCCGAAGACAACCTGTGACAGTGAAGCGAACTTGCTATCTGATTATCTTGACCTAGCCTATAAAGGTGGGATGGAAAAAGGAAGAAGCCCTACCAACAAAAATGCGCTCTTCAGTTGTTTTTTTCCTGGCTTTCTTGACTGCCGTGGTCAATGCACACTTTGAACTCCAGTTTCCTCCGCCGCGGGGACCTACTGTTGATGACAAGGAGAATCTGTTCTGCGGTTCGTCATCTCTAAGCAAAAAGATCAGTCCTTTACTTTCGCCGTTATAGATGGCTACGCGAAACCAGCAGAGAATCGCACTCGATTTCCCTTGAAAGGGGGCTTCGTTACTTTGTCATTAGAGCACAGCGAATCTTGGGTAGGTAAGACAACCAACGTAATTCCTAGCGTCATACTTCAGCTCATATTCTTTATTCTCAGCTGGAATATATGTTTCGACCTTTCAGAATCCTACCAACTTCAAAGACTTCATTTTACACAAAAATTTTATAACGGGTACCAAACCTGGCGATGTCTGCATCCCACTCGACTTTTCCAAAAATTCGACGGGCCTTACCGTTGGCCAAGATATTACTATACAAGTCAGTTTATACCCTCTCTTTCCCACCTATACGCACTGATTCCGCGTCACAAGGTGCTCTGGGATGGCGGAGATGGTCCTCTAAACCAGGCAAGTAATTTTTTATGGAAAGCTGAAACAGAGCTAATCAGTCTATGTGACTCGGACATTAGTGTGCGGACGTTTCACTTTCGAACAGTGTCGATCTATCCAAGATAGAATGCAAGAAAAAACTAGCATCAAGTTCAGGACAAGCGCTTGCAGCAAACGTTGCCAAATACATCACGTTCTTAGTTGGATTAGTGGCGCTGGCTCTGTTGTAGGCGAGTATTGCAACATTGTACTTAATGAATAACTTTTGTAATCTTCAAAATTAATTATTTCCCTTATGACATGAATTGATCTCCTCTGTCCTTGGCACATAGCGATCATGCTATCAATAGGACTTTTCTTTGGCTTGGCCACTACGTCTTGATGTTTTGTCCTCAATGATGATTGTGGTTGTCAATGGAGAAATGATTGATGGATGATCGTCTAAAATTAGTAACCGCAAGATATTCAAAGATTGTTCATCGCAGACTGCCAGAAAGTTCCTTGGTTTCAACGGTCAACTGCTCACAATGCGACACACTTGTCGATATCTCAACTGATTTGGGAAATCACCCAGAAACATGAAGCACAAGGTGTTTTCTGCCTTCCTTCAGGCTATAAAGTCCGACTCGGTCGATCTGCCATGTTGCGACTGAAAATGGAAATGTTTACGCGCTTGGTTTCATGATATTGCCACCATCGAGATCTGTTTCAGGCCAAACATTATGCTGTGCTGTGCTGTGTATTTCTTGTTACTGAGATTAATTTTTCCATTCAATTCAACTTTCCTGTTTTCCACCCTCAGTGACAATATGATGGAAGAGGTTTCTCTGTACCGAGCTTCAAAATTTGGACGAATACACTCTTTAAAGCTCTGCACTTGGATCAGAAACGTTGGTGGAATTCAATTCTTCTCTAAAAGCTGGACAGCTGTTCTGGTGCGAAAAGGTCCACGAAAATTTCATGAAGAATACAATTTCAAAATTCCCTGGGTCTGCTCTGGATCAATCGACGAAGAAACCCTCCTTAGGGCCTCAAAATTCTTCGCCTATAGTTGTCAACATTTCTGAGAATGACCGCAAATGCTGAATGAGAGAGAAAGTCTACTTTATCACTGTCGGACCCGTAACCATGGATTTGTACTTGAGGATCTTGTTTGAGCAGCTCACCAAATGGCAAAGGTTGTCTACGGTTGTCTCTTTGGAACGAGCTACTGAATAGCTGGCCACTTAATATCAACTTAATATGACCAAAATTTTCTTAGTGTGAAACACAGTGGGATGTGTAGGCTTCTCTCTTGTCGGCTTACCTGATTATCGGGCTATACCAGCTGCTTTTGGAGAGGATCCAGGAATTTACCGTGACATTGTGCCAGATGAAAGTATTATCTAAAAATAGTATGTCAGTTCCACGCCATCTCTCAACCACAAATGCTTGCCTCCCAGAGTTGTCGTTAACGGCTTAGAGGCCCCAGACAACAAGTCGCAGATACCTCTTTCCCTCACAAACGGCAATCCGAATCTAGCATCTCACCAATCACTTAAATATGCTAAGAAAAACTTCAACCTGATGGGAATTCCCTTCATATGCACAGGGTGAAGGTGTTTCTGCTTTCTCCTTGACCTCTCCCATCTGATTCCACGCAATGGACAAGAATATTGCTATCGGATTCCGGTCCGTCATCTTGATTCTGGTGAAACCAACCATTCTTCGATAGCGATGGAAACTTGTATCAGGCAGCCTATGATATTCTCCAGATCCGGATACAGCGCGCTTAACCATACTAAAATCGGATGCAAGCGCCTAATGGCTTTCGGCCCTACTTCTGTACAGTTGAAAGGGGAGTGTTGCTGCCACACCGTGAAGGCATAGATTTTGAACCCAGTTCATGACGGCTACCCTTTTACGTTCACCACTACCTTGAGGTGAGTTCTTAGAGTCACTAGAACTCACCGCTCAGATGATCACAATGTTGCATGTATTTTTAAGGTCATGGATTCGCGGGAGGTCTTAGGTTTTGTCAATGACCGGTCAATCCACGTTTATACCGTGTTTACTCAGCATAACACGAACGCACGTAGCTCGGCTGCACCGGAAACCGCGGAATACGATTACACTGCCGCAACCCGTAATCGCAGCAAGTCATCTTATGTTTTTGTCCGGTAGCGGCACCGTCTCATGTGATCTCAGCTCTTGGTAACCATCGGACGCCTGCCGCGATACGCGTATGATTATATATTTCGGACATGAAGATGTTTTTCCAAAAGCAAAGTCTTGCTATCTGCGCACCATCATACTCGACGACCCTAATGAGGCTATTCAGACTTGGCTTAGAAGATGATCCTTGGGAGGTTGTTACAAGCAAGACCATCTGTCCTTTACCAATGGATATGTGCTTCGACGATTCAGGTAAAGAATCTTGTTTTGGTAGCCCTCTTAAACCTGACTCTGTCACTTTTCAAGAACTTGATCAGCTGCTTGTTGCCAAGATTCACTATATGATAAGATATGACCGTGAAGTCAAGAACGATGTATCTCTAGCTTTAGAGCTTCAAAATGCCGTTATCGCTGCCCAGCAACTACTACTGGAGAGGGTCAAACAAAATGGGTGCCATGTCCTGGTATCAGAAAGGTTGTTGGGATCATTCTTCTTTGGATCGCTCTTCTCTGAGACATTGAATAGCTGGGGACTTACTCTGTTTCGAAGAGGGAAATACTATCGTATTAGGGTGGAATACAGAGCACGGCGTAAGCTTCTACCGTGTAACGTTTCTTGCCTTCTTATCAGGCGATACTAGCTGCTAATGCGAAGAGTGCAATACCTCCTCCCTCCCAACGGGAACCTCCTTCCCTGAGAGTCCTTCAGGACTTGATTCATGATGTCGCGATCCCGACCACAACAAACGTTCCCAAGGTGCTTCACAAGAGAAAGGGCGGCTACGTCGCGATGCGGTCTCTGATCAAGGCATGATTTATCAGTTATAACTTGTGATGTTGTCTAATCTTTCAAAATAGCGTCGGGTAACATTATAAATTATTGTCCTCGTCTTATGGGTTGTAAATCTTAATTTAATATTTGCGATAGAAGTTGAGGGGCCTTCTGATCACCAATACTTAAGGCAGAAAAAGTAACGATACAGCATTGCAACTTGTAATCAATGAAGGTTAAAAGCTAGGGGAATTTCTCGATTTTGCTTGTAGGACGCGTGGCATATCCAGTCCATGACTGTCAAATGGCGAATAAGCAAAGCAATCAGACCTCAAAAAAGCTTTTACCTCGTCATAAAGGCTGACGTGGGGTGCGCCGACAATTTGTAAGCCAAGCCAAAGCACGCCTGCAGTCATACCGCTTCCGCAGCTGGTTATGACAGGCCTTTCACCGCGGATGATCTTATCCGTTTCCTCCGGGCCAATTGAATTCTCTAATATTTTGCGGATTTCGGATGGAGGTAGAAAGGAGGTATATTCCTTTCCGTCTTTCGTTTTGTGTTTCTGGAGGAATAGATCGAAAGAAAGGGAATGAGAGTTTGGCATATGACCAGATGAGAGACCGGGTCGAGGTTCTGGGTGCTCTCCTGTGAACCTTGAGAGTTTACGGGATTAGAGTGTTGAAGGCTTTGACCATAGGTGGTTTACACGAACCTCATTTTCGACCTTGCATCCAGAACGATTTCTGATTCCGAGGTGTCCAGCGCAGCATTCGACACCATTTGCTCGTAGCCTATGTGAAATTTGAATGAGTTGCAAGGAGTTACAATATTTATTATCAATTACTGCTGATTGCTTTGTCGTTCAATTGGGGAGGAGGGTAGGAACTTGGCTTGGGTTTAGCAGGTGTGAACGTTTCAACAGCGAAACTTTCATCGGCCCAACGCGGAAGACCCCCATCTATAACGCTCGAATTCGTGTGTCCAAATGTTCTGAACATGAACAGGGCTCGAGGAGCCGAGAAGATGCCATGTGAATCGTAACTGGGGACAGTTAGTCTTCAAGATAATCCTGTGCAAGCGGTTGCCAAATTCACATGATAACGTGGCTTGAAGGGGTAATACCAAGATTCTCTATTATTTGAGTCAAAATCCGATGGACAGTCGAACTTCACTGACATACCACAAGCATTTGCAAAGGTCTGCGGACTGGGCATCATGTGTTTCAATCCAAGTTGGTTGGGACTTGCAACTTCGTCAAGATCGAGGTACTGAGCCCCGGGGATCCTCTTTGCAAGAAACTCATCCTTTGCTTTTCGTGGAGAGTTGGGCATGAACCATGTTGAATCCAGGATAGAGACGGAAAGATTTGACCGAGTTTGTAGATCATTGACTTGTTTCGGAGTTAACAAAAGAGGAGCAGCAGATGTAGACATTTTCATGGAAGTAAAAAGTCTAGAAACATGCAACGCAGGTCGCAGCACGAAGAACCCCATTGTGCACGGAATGGTGGTCGTTCTGACGACTTCCGAAGGCAACAAACATCAACAACTCCAGATAATGTTGAGATCGTCTATCTTCTGCCAGTGTGTCACCCTGAAATGCCTTCAGATCAAAGTACCTGGCTGATATCCGTACCTCAGGGGCACGACCCACAAGGTGTCTACCAAAAAACAGTCACTAAGCTAACCACGCAAGCGAAGCTGCCTTCCCGGAGCGTTGGGCAGCTCGCCATCCCGTCATTCAAGGTAAAGTCTGGTTTACACTCGAGGGTTTAATTCGTTGGATCGCTGAGGGGTAGACGACGACTACTACAGACAGGGACGCTTGATTCTCTTATTGGTCTTTCAGAGGACCTTCCGAAGCAAGACAACTTCTTTACGGGAACAGTTGCAAAGACGGTGGAGACTTTGCGAAATCTCCTCAACAATGATCCGGCTAAACTTGCACAACATGTGCTTGTTGATGAGAACAGCTTGGACAGTTATTTGTTAGGTGGGTGGAAGTGGAACGAAGGTCGTTACGATGTCCAGAAGAGCTTGCGAGACTTGGTGGATATATTGAATACAGTCGGTTTTTTCATCTAATCCTCTAATTCTTTCGACTCCCCTCACCTGATAAATGTAGGAAATGGCGTCTATCGACAATGCGTTGAAAGCGAAACTAAACAGCTACAACCTAATCAAAGGATCTTTAACCCAGATGCAACGGAAGAAGATGTGAGCATGACGCGATTTTCACTCTACTTCGAGACCGATCATTCTTTCCAAAGTGGGAATTTTTCAATGCGCTCTTTAGCGGATGTCGTCTCGAAGGACGACTTTATCCAGGATTCCGAATTCCTAGAAACAATACTGGTCGCCGTACCAAGGTAAGTCTACCTCTTTTCTTATCAAAAAGCTTGAAATATGTCAAAATCAAAGGTCACTCGTAAAGGATTGGAACGTCAGATATGAACGGCTATCTCAGATGGTGGTTCCCCGTTCTTCACAGTATGATCTTTTGTGTTTCTTTTCATCCCCGATCCATACTAACCATTTGGAACACATAGTCTGATTGCTCAGGATGATGAATTCACATTGTTCAGCGTGGTCATTTTCAGAAGGGTACATGATGACTTTATCCAGAAATGCAGGGAAAACAAGCAAGTTTTTCTCACTTGACTGCCTTTTTCTCTAACTGACTAATTCGCATTCCACACAGGTTCATCGTGCGAGACTTTATATACTCAGAAGATGAAATCGCGAAACAACAACGAGATTTTGAAATAGCAGCTACGACAGAGAAAGAACTTTGGGTACGTGCGGCATCTTACAATGGCTTCAATAAAATCTCCTACACGGACCCATTTATTTTTTCAAAAGACCGAGCTCCTTCGACTTTCTCGCACAAACTTTTCTGAATCCTTCCAAATCCTTGTCCACCTCAAAGTCATCCGCCTCTTCGTCGAAAGCGTACTCCGATATGGTCTACCCTCCGAATACATCGGTATGATAGTGAAGGTAAAGAGCAACATAATCTCCTTTTTCCAAAATCAATAATGAACTCTACTCTTCATAGCCAGAGACAAAGTCCGCTCGAAAAACGTTTTCGGCTCTCCAAACTCAATTTGCATACCTCAGTCCTAAATCAAACGCTGCTCAATCGGGTAAAAACTCTACGGAAGGTGTTGGGGGGGATTTTCTGGGGGAGTATCAGACTGTGCTTGATCAGGAGTTTTTCGATTTTATTCTGTATGAAGTCCCTTGGGTTGTTACTTAGCTTCGCCGTGTAGTAGTACAAATATGTCGGAATTCGGATGTTTCCTTTCAGCTGCTATTACTTTGATCTGTGCTGTTTTCTTCGCACACACTGCGTCAATTGACGCCTAGTTGCTCATGATGCCAAAGCGAAGGATCCTCGTAGTGTCTGAGGAAAATGACACGGGTTCAGATATAAAACGTCAGAAGAAGATCGCGGTGAGTCTTCGAAGATTCCTAAATCTCATTCCTGGAACTCAGAACGAAAATCTCGCAGGTCTCAGTGGACAGCTCCGCCACCAACAATGACCTTGCTAGAGAGATTGCAAACTACCTTGACAGAGAGCCCAACACGTTCACCCTTGAGCTTCCTGGCGGTTTTGAACTTCGTGCTCAAGAGTGAGTTGTCTATTAACGGATCTACAAGCACTTCCTGATCACTTCGCCTATTGGAAGTCGCATTCTCGATACAATTCGTGACGACGAACTTGTCACTGCAAGAGCCGTTTCTAACCCTCCCGTCGATAAACCTGTCGAAAACGTTCCAAAGTCCTTTCTGTCCAAGCAAAGTACCAATGCTGAATCCGGAGGGCGTTGCCGTATTCAAATACGTCTTGTTACGGCCCAGCTGGCTCGTCTCCATGCCCGTGCTACTCTCAAAGATGGCAGCACGACCATCAAGAATATTTTTGCGTTCGACGGCGCATTCGTTAGTGGGAATACCTCTTTGGTGACTATCCAATGCATCTCGTGCACAAGCAATTCTGACGTGTCTCTCTTCAGAATGCACTTCGTCGCGAAGCCGCTCGTGCTCTTGGTTGGATCTCAGAAGATGATATGATTACAGACGACGACAACTACGAATGCTGTGATTACCCTCACGAAACAGGGATTGCATGCAGCTGCGCCGTCGCCCTCGAGATCGAGCGACATGGACTCTTCTCGACTCTCCATTGTAGATTTACCCTCGATGGGCAACGCTGTTCCCATTCTGATTGCCCATATTCTCATGTCAACATAAAAGGTGATTTTGGAAACCCTCCAAACGACTGCTGAGTGCTGAAGCCTTATATTGTATAGGTGTCGACAATAAAACGCCTCCTCATTGCACTATCTGTGGCGAATTTCTTGGTAAAGCGTTGCAACACCCCCTTGCTCGCATTTTGACTGCTCACAACTATCTATTAGGCTTTCCTTGTCCGCCCTGCATGAAACATGCCACCGACACTCATGTACAGCCCTCTGAAGTTTTACAGTGTCCGCTCGTCCAGGTATGTAACTTCGTATGGTCATGTAAATATGTGTACACTCACACACCACCATGCAGAACGCTGGATGTGGCCACTTGCATCACGCGCACTGCCTACGCATGGGTAAGGACGACGCATCTGTAGGTAGTTGTCCCTCTGGCTGTTCCCCTGGCGTGTTCCCTCGCGAGGCTGCCATCTTCGATCGACCTACACCTCACCTTATTGTAGCATGGGACGGTAACAAGATCGATTACATTCCTATTCCTGCGCCACAAGGTGGTCTTGCCCAGAGCACGCCACTACGATTGACATCTGACGAGGTAGTCAACGTAATGCGCAGCTTTCTTTCCAGTAAAGGATTCAGTTTACCTGGTCTCCTTTTGAGAATACATTCGAGAGATCCAATTACCGAGTACGATTCTTCTCTCCTATCTATCTTTTATGTGTTTGGATCTGATGTGGTATCAGAACGGTGCAGTTCACCCAATCGACTCTCGTCTCCATCTGTCACGCCTCTACTCATGTTCACCAGACTCATTATCGTTTCCAAATCTTCCCAAATTTAACGACGTCGTTACCTCTAACGAGTAAGCGTAGTTTCCACGTTGATTTGCATACACCCCAGTGTCCTATTATTGCTTGTGGATGTATTCGCCTTCAAGACCTCTTTTGCCCCGAGATAGGCAACACCTCTGTCGTTTTGTACGCTGTCAAACGTGTGGCGGAAACTGAGGCAGCTCCAAAGCGCAGCATTTCCAGGGAATGGACGTATTTGTCTGGTCAAGCATGGCAGCCAAGCGTCCCTCAGACTGCTCGAGGCATGGCAGCACTTCTTTCCTCTCTATACATCTTGACAAAGTCGGTCCCGTCGAAAGGGGTAGTTGCGGAAGGAAGAGTGCTTTCTATGTTGCATGAAATCACACATTTTCCGCCAGCAGTCAGGACTCGTGAGTGTTTGTCAATGGTGTGCCTGTTTGACTCATTTATCTATGTTATATAGTGGGTGTCTTGTTCCTCAACCGGGATGCTAGCTCAGAGGAGCGCGCTGCTCTCTCTGAAGCACTGTACCATACTCTCAAAGACTTGTTGTCATGCTGTGCTCGCGGTGCTACTGCTATCACGACAAATCCGAATCGATTTTTTGAAGCAGTGAGTCCTTTGTCATTCATTTATCTCACAACCTTACGAAGTGACATAGGTCAGGATTCTCCTTGCACATATAATTTCAGCAGCCGGAAACTTCCAGCCTCCAACTGAGCCCCCAATTCCCCGACCACTCGAAGAGATTTCACTTGTCCACGATACCTCTTACAAGCTTTTGAAAAATCCGATCCTCATGGATTCGCAGGTAGTTGACCGTGATTTTGCCATACTTCGTCAATTGGGAGGTGAACTTTACAAACCCTCTTCAACGTGCGTCATATCCGAAATGACGGACAATAGAGTCGAGCAATTAAAACGATTGCTATCATTCCGCTATGCTTTGCCAGTTTCCGACTCGAGATTCCTCTCAACGCTAGTGTTTGATATTGAGAAGTTAGGCCCTGTTTCTTCCCTCCCATCTTTCGATCTTGCTCGGGTTGGCCGGGATTTCGTGGGTGCCATTGAAAATGCAAACAAAACCGACTTGGTGACAAGAGGACCTTTGGACTTAAAATCAGCCGACATGATCCCCCCACAGATCGTCTTGGACCAGGAGGTGAGTGTTGATGTGTGGGACGTCGAGTTTTGACTGACCGAAAATTTGTTTACAGGGTCTCCTGGCCGTGTTCACTGGCAGAGGGTGCGGTACAACGCGTGACGTGAATTTCTTTAGACCAACGTATGATTCATGCCTTTTTTTGTGTTCGCTTGACTGACCTTTGTCTTTCAGATGTGGAGGAGACACGGAAGTGGACGTCAACGACGTCAGCTATTCCTTAGAAAAGGTGATAGAGCAGAGAAGGGCAGAGGACACTTGGCATGTCGACTCCTTTGGAGGTGTTTCGGCTGCACCGATTCGCCCACCAGATGAGGTACCGTCGTTTTCCTAGAGGTCTATCATGTTCTATTCTGACTGGCGTTGCCTGTCCACCAGGCCATCGTACTGTGCCTTGATCTCAGTGAATCGATGAATAAGCAGTCTGGAGTCAGCCGCCCGAAGGTGGGACATGGAGTTCTCGAAGAGGAGGAATTTGATCATGAAACTGCGTCATTCAATCTCCTGGACGAACTTACCGAGAACGTTTCAGAAGATGAGATACTGGAGGATGGTGAGACCCACTTTTTAGACCAACACGACAGAAAAAAGTTTTGATGCATCGGCACAGCTCAAGAATACTTACGGAAACAGCCTCCCAGCTGTCACCAAGCTTGGAGATTCTACCTCCAAGGCGACTCGGGAAATGAAGATGGCATGGACGCTGACTACGAGCTTCCAGTCTATGAGCTCCTCTACGACTTGGGGGCCATGGCCCGGCGCGATGCCCTAAACTTAAGCCTCACGCTCGAAGCAAATCGGGGCAATCCCCAAATGAAGAATAAAATGTTGGAGGTTCGTATGTCCGTTTCTTGGTTTGAGTGTCTTACTTACAATACCGGATGCAGTTGGCAAATTTTGCATCTGCGTGTGATCAACACTCCCCGGTGTTGGCTAGCTTTCTTTCTGACTTCTTGGACGAACTGAGCGATGATGAAGATGTTGGGGCGGAGCCTTATCAGGTCCCCAGAAGACTGATCGATCCCAAGTTCGTTGCGGGGTGTTTTCCAGCTTTTTATTATTTTTTGACTGGTTTTTTTCAGGACTGGAGACCTGTTGCTCTACCCTGTCCTCCCAGACAACACTCCAAATCCTCACACATTTGTCAACGAAGAATCAAGAGGCTATTTTGAGGGCCAGGATGTGTGGCCGACTGGATCTTTTACGTCGTCGGCATCCCACTTTTCCGATGTTGCACAAGTGAGAGAGGCGGTTGCCGAATGGGTAGGTCCACTCCCGGTTTTTTTAACCTCCTTTTAGTGGACTGAAGCCGATTTTATTCAAGATTTCGGGGAAGGACCTTCTTCCTGTGAAGGACGCTCCATCCTTGAAGGGCAAAGAACCAATTCGGGAGACTGGTGGTATTGATGGCGACAAAGTTCAAGTGACTCTCATATACGAGGGGGAAGTGACCGTCTGGGATTTATCAATCAGCACAAGTACAAGAATACTATATTGCCTTGCGAATCGAGCTACGAAAGCTCGGTACTCGAGATTCACTCTTCGTTTGACGTTCTCGAAAGCAATTATCAATGACTCGGCGAACCTTACCCTCGGGCTCACCGATCTGTCGCATGGCGGTATGGTAGAGATCTCTTTCGCAGTCGCTCACAGACGGAGACTGTCTGAGGTCACCGTACGGCATCGTTTTCTGGATGCCCAGCAGAAGGTCTTACTTCCACAAGACGCCCCTATCCTTGCTTTGATGGGCTATCTTGAACCAACCAAGTTTGGGAGCATGTCTTACATGCAACTGTGGTACGTTTCACTATATGTTGTGCTTGTGCTTGGGTGACAGGTCCCTGTCCAGGTATGGCCTCAAAGCCGCTGGAGATGGCGTTATGAGGGGGACGCTCGTGAAAAACACAACCACTTTGACGTCTTATGGTTATAGCGCCGCTACATACGAATTCGATTGCGATACTTGGTCATGGCAGGTGGGTGGGGTTCAAAGAGAAAAAGAGACTAGCCGGTACCTTAATCGCTTGGATGTTTTGAAGGAGTTGTTCAATGTGTTTATCAATCGCGCGGTCAGTCTCTGTTTTGTGTTCGGCTGTGCCACATGACTGAATTTTAGAACGTCTGCTTAGAGCTCTTTCGACACTTCAGTGTCTTTGGTCCTTGGACTCGTAACTTGTAGGCACCGCTGATAGCCTATTTTCTAGAATTGTCTCTCACACATTGTTGACAGTCTCGGATAAGGCTAGCGTCAAGCAGGAACTGACACCCATCTTTGAGAGCTTCCGGCAACAACTCGATAAAGTGTTCGCAGGGGGGAATACTGCTGTGTACGATGCTCTCGACGCTGCTCGAAGAATGTTAATGAGCTTCCGGAGCGATCTGCCCCTACTTCGTAAACGGATCATCATCGTGACAGACGGAGCGGACACCGGTTCAGAAGCATCAGCCAAAGATGTGTGTCACGCTCTGCAGAAGAACAATATCATCGTGGACTCCGTTCAAGTTGGGAATCGGTCTGACAATAAGCTGCACGCAATTTCGGTGGCTACTGGTGCGAAGCGTTCCCAGTTTCAGAAGTTTTCGAGATGTGATACATGACATTACAGGTGGTTATCGTTTCTGCCCTCAAACTTCTCTCAGCGACGCGTTGAGCATTTTTGTGTGTCACATTTCTTTCTACGTCAGTGATTTTTTAAATTTGTGGACACTTTTCAGGACCTGGAAACGATGTTATCATCGGCCGAACGCACTCTAAGACTTTCGAAACCGCTTGTGATGCATGATATCGCGTTGCGCCGATATGGGAACGCTCTAGACTTCCCAGTGGATGTTGTTACCATCTCCCAATTTCCGCATCGAGCACCCCATGAGAAACTTCAACAGAGTGTCAAACCTGTAGCCAAGTTGCTCTCTGCTAGTTCAACCAATGATGGTCGCACGAAGAGGATTATGCGAGAGGTCGGTCGTTGCTGCATCCCGTTTCGCACCCGCTAATTTCCCCTCAGTTGAAAGCACTCACAGCGGATCCACATCCACAGATCGATCTTTACGTGAACGACAGTGATATGTCTTTCCTCAAGATCATTCTCGAGGTATGTGCGGTGACGCTAAAGGTGGAAATTTGACTGATGCTACTATTCATGGGAATTCAAGGCACCGAAAGACGAAACCAAATGCCCGTATCGCAATGGGACGTTCCTTCTCACATGTGACATTCCTCAAAACTATCCACGCGATCCCCCAGAGATTAGATTTGTCACCTTTATTTTACATCCAAACGTGAGTGGTTCCGCTAATGTTGGTGTATGACAATATTCATGGCGTTCCAAAAATATCAAGGTGTCAAAACAAGGAAAGGTGAGTTGCCCAGGCCGACGCGTTGGATGGATACCTGAGCTTTCTTTAGGTTTGCGTTGCGGAACTAGGCCGTCTGTGGTCGTCCGACATCACCCTGAAGGAAATTTTTTCACTCATCTATGGATTGTTGTTGGACCCTGATTTGGAGAATCCATTGGAGATACAGGCATCTATGAAATATTGTGAGTTGAAAACCCAAAACAAAATGCAAAAAAAGTCATTTATTTCTTCCAGATGATGATGATGGAACTTTTGCACTTGCGGTGGCTGATGCGGTGGCTGAGCATGCTTCAAAGAGTAGAGAGCAGTGGAAGCTTGAGCTGGGGAGGGCGGAGGAGGAATCTGACCCTTATCTAGAGGATGAGGATGATCTTTATATGTAGGATAGCTCATAAAATGAACTGTTTTTTTCTTGTGGGACATTACGAGAGGAAGAAAGAATTGAAAAAGAAAATGCATTTTACATTTTATATATAGATGAGAGATATGTAAGGTAAATTTGTTTGGAAAACCGTCCCTAGTTGTGCATGTCTACCATGTTAAAAGAAAAGTTGTATGCAACACAAGCAAGAGAAAGAGGCAGTGTAAGGATACAGATATACAGAAATTTATCGAGGGGCACTGGCACAGAGGAGAAAGAAGAGAGAGAGAGAGAAAATTTGTATGCCCACATACGTGGTAGTTGCACAAAAAAAAAGATAAACGCCCCGAGATATAAAGGGGATTTGTGTGGTTTGGTGATATTTTCAAGATGCACTGAGAGAATATTGGAAAACTAAGAAAAGGGGTAAAGACGTTAAGTCTTCTCGAGCAAATGTTTTTTTTGGGGGATTCTGGGTTTTGAAATAAAAGCAAGAAAGAAAAATGCGAGGGATGGAAGGGGTGTTTGTAATACTTTTAAAAGGGAATATCCAATACAGGATATAAACGGTCGTACGGAGGGAGAGGGGAAGAAAGCAGGCAAACAAAAAAGGGATGACCAAAAAAACCCTCACTTTTCTGCGGGTAACTCGAAAGAGAGGGTGTTTTTTTCTTCGTCTTCTTCGTTTTCAAAGGCCTAAATTCGACATGACCCTCGACATTTGATCAACTGATTCTTCCTCTTCTTTACTTCTTGTACTCCCGCCACCAGCACCAGCGCTAGAAGAACCTAGACCCAACCCCAACCCACTCGTCCGAAGCGGGATAGCAGATGAAGATGCTGTATGTCTGTGCGTTTGAGTTTGTTGTTGTTGTGCCTGTTGTTGGGAGAAGTGGTGGCTACCGTGACTGAGATGATGATGGTGGTAGAAATGAGAGTATTGTTGTTGTTGTGGTTGGTGGAGGTGGTCGCTTGTCATCCAACCTCCTCCTCCTCCGAGGGCACTACCGTTCCCGTACCCCGCAGAAGAAGTAGAAGAAGACGCGCCAAACACACCGGAAGACCTCGCTGACCCTGAATGCGAATGTGAATGCGAATGCTGACTAGGCGGCGCATAAACACTAGGAAACGAAGGTTGAGTCGTCGTCGTCGGGTCCTCTACTCCAACTCCATTCCCCACCACACCGCTACTACCACTACCAGCGAATTCAAAAACGGGTTCGTCACCACCACCAAACGACACGGATGTAGATCCTGAATTAGATCCGGTAGTAGTCGAGGTCGTCCCTGCAGTCCTTGGCGAATCGGGATAATCGCCGGCAGGACCACCACCGTCATGTTCATGATCGTGCTCATACTCGTACTCTTGCTCATGCGGGATTTGTTGTTGATAATACCGCTGAAGCTGAGAATAGCCCACATAACCACCTGACCCACCTCCCAACCCAACATTCCCCAACGAGGGCGACCCACTGGCACTAGCATGGCCACTACCACCACCTCCCGAAGCACCATGTGCGTGAAGACCACCTCCCAACCCAACACCACCAGAACCTGATCCACTCTCCGAGATCCTCGCCAACGCAAGTGAATGCGTCAAATCCAAACTCTGCGCACGATTAGTCAATGACCTCGTTTTGTTACTCTGCATCTGAATTTGATGCTGTTCTTTGATCTTTGCTTCGAGCAACGAGTCGGACCCACGTTTGAGCGCGTCGTGGGCTTGACGAGTCCGTGTCGGAGCGGTGGATGACTATATTTGAATATTTAATTAAATTTCGGGAAGAGAGAGAAAAAGAACGTACGATTGGAACTAAAGAAGTAGGCGTCCAATAATCCAAATCCGAATCTCCTACTCCACCAGTCTTACCCGTCCCTTCTCCACTACTCCCAGCATACCCTCCCCCTCCCTCATACGACTCTGCATACCCAAGATCGTCCCCACTCCCAACGGACGAAGCAGCCTCCAACGCCTCCAAATTATATATATACGCCGGAGCATTAAACAGTGCCTTCACGTCCGGCGACGAATTCGCCATTCGGAGACGTCGTTCAGAGAGGAGGCTTAGATCTGGTCTGCCCATGTCCATCGATTCTGTAATCAAAAATTCAGTTTCCAGTTGACCAGAAGAAGAAAAAAAAGTAAGCTTACCATGACCTCTGGTTCGACTTAGAACAGAACCAAAACCACTTCCGACGTTACTTGCAGCCAACACTCGACTTTCGAAATGAGGAAACGCATCTGCAAAAGAGTCTGTTCTCCTATGGGTCGTCCCCACGGAAGAAGGAGTCGTCGCAGTAGCTGACGAAGGCCCTGTATTAGTACCAGTGGAGGATGCAGTGGTTGTCGTAATCGTAGTTGTCGTCGTACCCGTTGAAGCAGAAGCCGAAGTAGGAGGGTACCCAAACACATGATGCTTGATCAAAAACTGTTCCAACATCTCCCTTGCGGTAGGTAGAAAATCCGTATTAGACCGCTGACACCGGAATTTAAAGGTGTAGTCTGAAGGGTGCTGCTGTTGTTGTGTTTGAGGTTGTGTGATGTCTGTTGGACTTTCTCTTGTTGCTGGAGCGACTGGAGAGGACGAGTTTGTCGATGCCGAGCCATTCATGTTTTTGTTCGCGATAGAAGGGGAACCAGTGGTGGAGGGGGTGAACCGCTTAAAGTTTGGGACAATCGAAACTTGTAGCTCTCTTTTGACGTGCTCGACCAAGTTGTTAAATTCTGCTGAACAAGTGACTCGTGGAAGGTCAGGATGAGGTGGGAGTATCATGTCTGCCTCAAACGGGACGTGATCCTGTACGCACGTCAATCAGAATCCCGATCGTGAAAATAAAAGGACTGACCAGTAACATGGCGGCGGTGATACCGACTTGACTCTCGGGTCCATAAATCACCACCACGTCTGAACCGCTTTCTTTATCAGGAAACCTCACTCGAGAATTCGTCTTTTGCTCAATGTCATGGATGAAAATCCCCTTTTCACCAAGGAGAGTGCGGTGATACCTCCGTGGGATCGAGAGTGTTTCGGTCGTAAAGTCTTTGTCCTACGCAAAAGTTATAGATTTTTCTAATCCAAACTAAGAAGACTAACCTTTGGGGCGACCAATTCCATCACACTAACTTTCAAATGTTCCAAATTAACCGCATTCTTCGCAGGCGTCCGAGCAACAACATTATCCTCCATCTCCCAATCTCTATCCGTATACCTATCACCCACCACCGTCCCCTGTTTTACACCGCCATTACTCATACTCATGCCCATGCCCATGTTCATACCGACACCCAACCCACCACCCCTGACTTCCTCCCCACTCAAAAACTTGACATAGACCCCAAACCGTTTCATGATCCTCTGAATACTCCTTCCACCGACTCCAATGATCCGCTTATGATACACCTCTGGCACGTGAAAGCTAATCTCGGCCGGTAGTTCTTCCATAAGGAGGGTGAGAGCGGAGAGGGAAGTTATAGGGGATGGAGAGGAGAGGTCGATTAAAAAGTTGGAGTCGTTTAGGGTTTCGAATTTAATTTTTGGAGGTTGTGGGGGAGGATGATGAGATGGACCTTGGGAGGAAGAGGAGGAGGATTGAGGGAAGGAAGAGGGGGTAGAGAAAGATTGGGTAATTTTATTGATCTTTCCGTTCTTTTTTCCTGATATAAAGTCGCGGTGTTCGTTTGAAAGTTCAAGCTGGAACCTCACTTCATGATGGAACGACTGTCGGAAAGAATTAGTTTAGTTTGTAAAAAGGAAAAAAAAAGAAACCTTGACAACGTCCAACTCCATAATCATGCCAACGGCCTTTCTAACCTGGGGTTCTAAACCATGCATCTCGAAACACATTCCTTTAAAGACGACCTCTGCACCTGAGGCGATGGATATTTGTTGAAGAAGGGTTGTCATCGGGGTAGTAGTGCTTTGTGCATTGGTGCTGTTGCCAGGACCAGGACCGGTGCCAGGTGGACCGGAAGAATTGCTGGAAGTGTTTGTACTGGTAGTGGCGGTTGAGAAAGGGGGAGGAGGAGGAAAGGGCGAAGCAGAGGGCGGGAGAGGTTTGTTGAGAGCTAGAGATAATTGGAGTGCAGATGTGGTTGGGGGAAGGAGTGTGTTGAAGTGAGTTGGGAGAAGCCAGTAGGATGCAATGAAGAATTGGGTGATCTGAGACAGAGTTAGGAAGGTAGGTCAGGATAGAGAGAGAGTAGACTGACGAGCTGCATGACACCTTTCATAGCCCTCGCGACGTTGACTCTGCTGTCAGAATAGATGGTAACGAGAGGAGTAGAAGAACCAAGCGGAGGCAGGTGAATGTAAGAGGCGGTATCTGCCATGAGAGACTTTAGGTCGTCCGAGTGGTGGAGAAGGAGGAAGTCGAGTTTGCGAGGGAGGAGGGCAGTGTCTTTGGAGAGGAGAGAGGTGCTCTGGGAAGATATGAGAAAAGAAAAAAAGAGGAAAGAGGGAAGTACCTTTTGAGCTGCTATCTGAAACAACATGTCTCTTGCTCTCTGTACGCCGAAAAACTCGCCAGTGATCCATAGAGTGTTTTTAATTTTGGAAGAGTCGGTGGAGGAGGAGGAGGGAGGGAGTTGTAAAGGCGAAGGGTAGTAAATATTGGTTGCGGTCTCTTCTTGGATGGATTGGAGGGTGGACCTCTTTCGACCAGCGATGATGGGGAGGAGTTTGTGCTCTATTTCGAGGGATTCAGAATGCAGGCCGCTCTGTGAGAGGTTAGAGAGAGAAAAAGAGACAAGAAGAGAGACATACGAGTTCGTCGAGCATGACGAGTAGACGCACGCGGGCTCGATCGACGGCGTCTTCTTCTGCAGAGATGACAAGCTCGCAAAGACGCTCTGTTTCAAGACCGTCTGAGATTGGCATGGAGACGCCCCTAGACGAGACGGGGGAATTGACGACGGCGATATGGGCGAGGGTGTTTGAGGCGATTTCGTCGAGGTGGGCTCTGACGACGTGGTTGAGGGAGGGGGAAGAGGAGAAGGGCATGTCGAGGATGAGGGAGCGGGGGACCTTGAGGGAGGAGCGGACGACGGGGGGAGAGTGGGAGAGGAGGAGAGCGCGGGTGTGAAGGACCTGTGTGGGGAGGCCGGAGATGGAGAAGCTGGACGACGAGGAGGGGAGGGGGTAGTGGGAGATGGAGCAGCCATGGACGGAGAGAGCAGCGAGCAGGGCGTCGAGGTCCTTGGGCGTGCGCGCGACGGTGAACGACGTCGAGTATATGTCCATCGTGGTGGGCGCAGAGAGGTGTCTCACTGCTTATGTAACACATCATGGCCGTCTCCCACAGCGACCTGGGCATGCTCACCGTCGACGTGCTGAGGTCCACAGGCTGTCATCTCAGGCAGGACTCCCAGCTCGTGGTCAGGATCGGACAGCTGTCCAACGTCGTCGCGTTCTTGCCCCCATTCTACGCGTCCTACGTGCAAGCAGTATATCGCCATCGTGCTCAGCTCTTTGGCCAACCAACGGATGGGTTCAGGAGCACCGTCTGTGCCTTTCTCAATCTCATTTTAAGGTTGGTCGCAGGTTTCGATGGTGTCCCGGTGTGGACGACGAGAGTACAATTGCTAAAGGTCTTGTTGGACCAAGGAGGGTATCTTCGTTCCATCGGCGAGGATCCACTGAGCAACGTCGTATCTCAAGCCATCGCCGTCCTGGTGGCCACCGACTCTCCCAAACCTCTCGCAGTCCAATCCCTCTCCACCATCATCAGCATAGACTATGATATCCTAAAACCTTTCATCCCTCAAATCTTATCGCACTTGTTGGCTCTCCCTACAGAGGGGGACGCATACATCGAGTTTCTGGATCTCCTCCTCGACTGCCACACCAAGACAAGGACATTGGACGACCTGGTCGGTATGATCTTGAATAGTCTCTGGCAAGGTTCTTTTTCTCCTCAGAGACAACATATGGTCGTAGAGGACGATCCTTTCCTTGACAGACTTGGCAAAGCAATCGCGAGTTTCGGATCCGTTCGACAGTGTATGGCTTTAATTGCGTGTGTAGCTGAATTCATCCAGCGCGCGTCGGGTGCTTTGAAAAAAATCGATGAAAAAGAAGGTGTGGGTTTAAAACTCGAGCTTGGTGCGAAGATCGTGTGTGTCGTGTTGGGTTGTTTGAATTCCGAGATGGTTGATAGCGAGGGATTAGCAAAATTGGCAGCGGTTAAGGCTCGTGTGGATCGAAAGGTGAAGCGGTCGGTGAGCCGCTTGGGCCTGTTTGAAAAAGAGGAGAGGGAATTGGAGCGTGCGCTCTGTGCCTTGTTGAGGGTGAAGTATGTATTTGATCAGGATGTGTTTGCGCATGAGGATGGAGGCTTGATGCGTTTGTTGGATGGAGAAGAGTCGTTACTGCCTGGTTTGGTGTTTGAATTGGTTAGTGGTTTGGGTTTGCTTCTGACTTTTAGCTGATTTATTAGGTCCGCACGATGTTCCTTCATATTTCTAGACAATCCGGGAACGTAAAAGAAAAAGAAAAGGACATCGAAACCGAGAACGAAACGTTTTTCGTTACCCTTTTAGTGTTTATCGAGCGGTATTATCCAAAACAAACCACAAACGTCGCTTGGTCAGGGACGGACAGTGATCTTACAACTCAAGGGACAGACGGGAAAATAAAATGTGCACTGGCGGTTGTGTGGATGATCGTCGAGAGGTGGTTGGCTGAGCTTGAGTGAGTTTCTATTTCTTTACCGGGTTTTCATGCTGACCTTTGACAGTTTATTGGCAAAACCTGGACAGATTAGAAGGTTTTTGGATGTTGTTTTCGCAGTTGAGGTGGTAGACTTTGGTGGACCGAGGAATGGGTTGGTGAACCCCGGAGGTATACTATTGAACGTGTTGCATTCTGCGTGGTTTTGGGAGTTTGGGAGAATTCGAAGTATGTGCATTTGTTTCTTCTCTATTCTTAACCAATATATTTCTTATAGAAGAACTTGTTGAACTTGTCAAAGAAAAAACGTCGAATCGACTAGAAAGTGCTGTGAGGATATCGACATTTAGGCTGTTGTTGTATTTCCCTTTGGAGTATTTCAGTTTCCAGGTGCTTAGTGGGTTTGTGGGTTGTGCGGTTGAGGTGGATGGGGTGCTTGTGAAAGCGACAGAAAGAGAAGAAAAAGACGTGATGAAGGATTTAGTTGTGCTGAGGATGTTTTTGAAAAGGGTGTGTGTTTTTGTTGGAGGAGGAGGGGCTTTGGATTTTAGAGTGGGTTGTTTATTTTGATTTCAGTTTTTCTTCTTCTTAATAGTTGGTTGAAGGGAAAAAGTGAGGCCGAGCTTTTGTTGGGGATGTTGGCGGAACCCTTTGTTTTCGATTGTGATGTGAGGGAGACATATTTGAGGGCTTCATTGGATTTGGCGGAGGTTTGGTTGATGTGAGTTCTTTTTTGCCTTTTGGGTGATGTTTTGACCTTCGCTTTTTCAGGGGACTTTTCAAATCATCCAAAAAAAGAAATGATCCTGAGCCTCTTCTCCGGGTATTGAAAGCTTTCAACCTCGAATCGATATGCGGAAATGGAAGAAGTTTGACTTTCGAATGTTTCATACGCATGGTGGATTTATTGGATAGGGAAGTAGGATTTGCTGGTGTTCATGAGGATGTGCTGGAGGCGTTGAGAGTGATGAGCGGTGAGCTTGTTGAGGGTTTGTATAGCCGGATTGTGAGACAGGCGTTGGAAGGGGCGTTGGAGGATGAGGTGGTTGTGAGGGAGTATGTTGGTTTGGTGAGGGTTTGGGACGGGCTGATTTGTCTTGGGAGGTGTGTGGATGTTGTAGAGGGTGTGTTTGTTTTTTTCATCCTTTTCCTTCCGTTTGGTTGATCCTTTTCTTTTGGCAGGTCGGGCTCCCTCTCGGTTCGTAGCGGAAAAGTTGATTTCGGTCTTGATGCCGTATGTGCAGTCGAGAGATGCGTTGGATGGACGTTTGGAGGATCTTTGTGTTGGGGTATTTGGTGTGACGCTTGGAGAGGTCGAGTCGAGTGGGGAAGACCGACGGTTGAGGTACCTAGAAATCGTTTTGGCGATCTATGTTTCTTGGACCAATAAAATTTCCGTTTCTGGTCCGTTGGGATTTTATCTCTCTCTTTCTTTGGCTCATTAATTTCCTTTCTTGTCAGGTATCAAAGAAATGGACGTCCGGTTTGGCAGAACAGTGAAACGGTTGGCTGTTTCTGACTTTGAACACATGTTGTCGTACATTGCAGAGTCTTTATCGGATGCGGACTCTGCTTGCGAATCGCGATCACTTGTACGGTTAGTGCATGTGGGTTCGGTCTTGATTCGGGAACATCCGTCTCGTATGTCCTTTTTCAACCCTTTCTTTGCACGATTTTTATTTCTATTTTTTGAATTGTAGATTCGATGGCATGCATTCAGAAATTTATAGGTCGGTGTCTTGGTTTATTCAACGATAATCCCATTTATGTGGAAGGAGGTGTGTCGTTGAGATATCAAGTGTTGGAAATGGTCGGACAATATTGCTGTGATCAGGTAAAGCCCATCCCCTAGAAAATACGCTCGAAGCTCATACACCCATTCATTCATTAGCAAGCAGCACTCCGAGTCCAGGACACCTCTCTCATCTGGCTCCTCATCTCCAAATTCCTCGCTCCTTCCCAAGTACACGATCCCGACACCCAACCAGAGATCTTCCACAAGATCATCTCGGTTTTAATGTATCTGATACGGCTTCGGCGGGATCTAGTGACCCTCGGTCTTCCTCATCTTGGATTGATACTCCGAAGGATGGTTCTTGCATTACGAGGGTGTCGACCTAACCTCGGAGCGAAACAGCTGGGGATAGTGATGAACACCCAACCTCGATGGATATCCCATGTTCGTCCTTTAGGAGGAGACGAAGCGAAAGCGCTCAGTCGGGTACTTGAGAGTCTCACTCTGAAAACGACCGTTCGGGTTGGGTACAATGCGGATGGGTCGAATCACCGTCATAAAGCTGAATCGTTGGCGAAACCGTTCTCGAAGCATGCGGCGTATGTGTTGAAGGCGTATGTGGAAGCGGTGAATGACCTGTTGTGTGTGGTGGGGAAGGAGGTGAGGGAAGAGCTGAGGGAGCCTGGGATTTTTGCGGTTTGTGGGATGATGAGTGTTTATGGACGGGATGCGTTGATGGTTGGGGGTGGGTTGGATGTTGTTGGGAAGGGGGTTTTGAAATCGGTTTGGAAGGAGTGGGAGGGGGTTAGGTATGTTGGGAAGGGCTGATGTATGATAATAATTCATAGACTTAGAACCGTACATCATCATTGCTATTTATAGACTTCACATCCTTCATTAGAAAACATGCTATTGGCCCAACCAGTACGACGCAACTGTGCACTGGCTTTATCTAATACCTTTTCTTATGCTCGTGGTTCAAGATACTCAGAAAGGTCACACGCGACTGTATCCGAATCGATGATAATTCAACACGCTGTTCCTTCGCCCCAAGAATCTTTCGTGCCTCCGCTCATAGATCACCAAGTACTCCTAGCTGCCAGATCTAAAGGACGAAAGACATCTTTGTCTGGTATCATCCAACAATATCTCCAGGTTTCCGGAACTGTGTTGGATGTCTGCCTCCCTTATGAGTCCCGCCCTTCTCCAGGAAGGAGAGCTGATAAGGAGAAAGTGACGAAAGTGGTTACGGTTGCACATTGTTCTGTGGTAGGGGATGAACATAAAATCACACTCGCTTCGGGGTTTGCGTTGAATGTTGACAGAGAGAAGATCGGAGGTGAGATGGCAATTGTTACTTGTGGGCATACATTGGAGGAGGTGGGGTATAGTGTTCCACAGATTGTGATGCTTGCTTACATATCTGGACACAATAAAAAGATGAGGCAGTGGCCTCTCCTCCTAGTATCGGAACAATTCTCCGCTGACTCCTCAGGGACATTTGTCGTCTTCGGAGGAATTGATTCGCTTGAAGTCTTCCCCGTTTCTCGGGTGTTGTCCGTACTTCCACGATCCGACCTCGTTCTCGTTTCATGTCCAATTCCGTCAGGGAAGTTGGAGACATTGCCCGTTTCGCCATATCCTGTACAAAAGGACGCGCCGATCCGAGCGCATTTCGTCAGACATCAGAAACCTGTAGAGTCGGATTGGTACCCTTGGATAGGCGATACATGGGGAAAGTGGGTACAGGGGAAGGTGCTTGGATATCGGGATTTCGCGGGTCGGGAAACTCAAGTATGTCTTTTTAGCCGAAGTTATCAAAGTTATAACTTAAGTACTCTATTGCTTTAATTAGCCGGGGACATACGATTCGTTATCGCAATTGTCTTTTATGCCCCTTCCCACACCTGGATCGAGTGGTGGGCCTATTGTTGACGAGGATACCGGTGCTGTGGTGGGTGTGATGCTTGGTACGAGAATGGAGAGTAGGGTTGAGGGGATGATGGGATGGGGAGTGCCAACTGAAACGATCTTTGAGGTAAACCCGTCATTGCTTTTTGTTTACTTTTTTTATTGAATTCAATTCCAAAGATGTTCTCCCTACCAGGTCTGGAAGGCAAGAAATAATTTTATGTAATGGAATAACCGTTGAGAAAAAATGCCTCAAGGTTTTCGGGGTCTGACAGTTAAATCAGCCAATGGCATGAGAGCGTGACGCTCAAAAGCCTCATCACATCAACATAACGCAACACAGCTCACGCTTTATAAGGCTGCATAGGCAAAAGATCTTGGTTGTCCCTTTCCATTCTGTCTGCGGAGTGATCCCCCTCCCTCTCCCTCCCCCTCCCTTCCCTTGGTGAAACGATTAAGGTGGTTGCACGCTTGCTTGGGACACTAACTTTCTTTGGTTCTTAATCTAAACTTGGTTTGACAAGTCACCGAGTACAACTTGTGAGTCCCAAGTCGGAATCTTCCCTTCAACAAACCCTAAGGACGATTTTTCTGTTTCAAGGGCCTCTTATCTCGGACTTCTTTCAGATAGGCTTTGTCGACACCAGATATATATCCTGGTATCGAATAAAGCCATGGCATGTCAGATGTCTATCTATTCTGGCAACAACCTTTCACTGACGACACTACAACCTCACACCTGGTCAGCCCCTCCAACGCCAACCTCGTCACGTTACCATCCTACAACTTAGGGGACCGGAGCACACGATGCTCAATTTCTTTCTCACTGTCGAGTCCATCATCACACGTTTCGAGTTCCCGAGTCAGGCTCCTGAGTTCCCGAGTCAGAGGCTGACTCGGGAACTTTGGTCATCGGTCCGAATGGCGACGGGCGACCAAACAAATCTATCTTGGTCGAAAATGAGGCGATAATCGCTGATATTCGGAAGATTGGTATTTGTTTAGGGCAGGTTATTGTCTATCGACGAGGGTTGAAACTGTACGGTACTGTACGTTCTCCTGAGCGATATGACCCTTCAGATCAGATGGATTTTAAGCTGAAAAATTTTTGAGCTGTTTATCGCATCAACTTGTACAATACAAAATCTACGTAACGGAATACATAATTCGTTTTTACCAAGTCTTGAGATTGCTTGTAGAGCGATGAAAGGAAGATAGCAAGTTAAATACAAGATTCCGTCGTCCCCTCAACATAGCTACATAAGGGCATCACCACAAGGTTAAATTTCAAGATGGCTCGATTATGTAACTTTCGGACAAGGAAACGAACTTTGGCTGCTGTGATTTTTGAAGGTCGTTTGGGTGGCCGCAAAAATTTGGTCGCTTGGACACAGAAGATGACGGAATCACCGAAATCGCCGCTTTGAGGGTGCTGATTGTATCTAGGTAGACCTAAGATCGTGTACTGCATTTGTCGCAGTCAAAATGTTGGGTTCAATTTTTTTGAATCTAGATACTATGTAAGATAGATGGGCGTCGTCATCACTTCATCTCAATTTCCAACTCGATCTCGATTACCTACTGTGCAATAGGACGGTAATGGCCGACAAAGCATAGATTTTAATCGGTGTTCGAAAAATGGGACTCATCTGCCAGAAATGAAGAGAGGCGTAATCCCAGCACAAAAGAGCCCTTTAGAGGGTGACCACCACAACTATTAGAGCCGGCTATCTGCTTAGATCTGGAGATCTCCAGCATCGGCCTTCGCCAATGCAACTTCAAATTCCGTGCATATGTTCCATTTCATGATCATGGACTTGTTGCCGTCTCGATGCTCTGGAACATTTGTGCTCGAACATGACTTGCCATTAGACGCTGCCCAAAATCAAACCATAGCATGCAAACGGTCTTACTCACAGAAGGGTTTGAAACCAATTTTAGAAGCTTGATCGGCGCACAGCGATTGGGCGCGATACCCACAAAGTTGACCAGTGTGTTGAGTTTGATCATTGATCATGATGGATTGCATAGCTTGTTGCATAGCACTGGGATCTGATAAGGAAAGCATAAAGACGCGGCAACTTTGCCGACCAGCATCGAGAGAGCAATGACATAACTGACCTCCGACACTGGGCCAGAAACGTTTAGGATTAAGCAGATTAAGGTGGTCTGTGGATCTATCTCATCAGAATTCTCATGGGAGCGGAGATCCCCCATACCAAACACGTTCTGCACACCATTCGTGCCAAGAAAGGGTTGCGCTTAGATGCGCTCGGATTGATGTGTTGTATCTGCCTTCATACGGTACACCCCCCAGGTCGAACTCATTATTTGAGCGACGGGGCGTCATCCCATGTCGACAGAGCAGTTCGGAGGGGTGATATCGAAACGGGAGAAAAAGATAAGCGCTTTTATAGACGTGCCTAAAATATCCTGCAACTTGTGATTTCAAAAGGTCTTTTCCTGATTTGGCAATTCAATGATCAGTCTGATCTGTTATCACGTGTTATGCGTATGACCCAAACGCGTCGCGCAGATATGGAAATGCTACACTTCGTTGGCTTCTGAGAGACTGGGAATTGGGTTGATTAATTCATTGGATTGCAAGATGGTGATTATGTAATGAGCACGTACCTTTTGAAAAATGCATCACGCAATTTTACAAAGAGTCAAGTAATATTTGCAATAGTACTGATACTAACACTGGGCAGCATGTACACCTTGTGTACATCCACCTTGCTCTGGTGTCTTGCAGAGCTTCAATTATTACGTCTCTCATCCCGGATCCAAGTAAATTCGCACCTTAGACAATATGTTACATGTAGGCTATAACACAACTGTTAAAATCATCGGAATCTCAGTAGATATATATGCCGAGTGACCACCAATAATCGATCCGGCAGAATCGAACATGAATTTGAATGTCACAAGCCTGTGTAACATTGATCTCGGCATTCGGCGAATGCCGAGCTTACACATCTCTTGACGAGTCTGACCTTCGTTGACTTAAACGCCCGACAATTTCCCGAGTCCCATGTTGTATGACCCAGCTACCACTCTACATTTAAAACCATGGCTTGTCAGGACATTAGAGCCAATGTACGTTGCAATACTTCTTCTCAACGATCCACTGAATCTTTGTTTCTCATTCTTTTGCTTTGCACCTTTGACGGTAATAGATGCGATGCTGAACCTGGTGCCCTCGCCGATTATATTTTGGCACTGTTGAAGCACAATGTTCCAGAATCTGAAATGCGACATGAGTTGGCGGTGCAGCTTGACGAATTCCTGGAGAAAGGTTCGTTTTGAATATACATACCCTCCATTGGTATTCACCAGAGTTTTATCAAGAATGTGCCGGATTTATTAACACACTTTTTACTGTCCTGAGGACAAAGTCTTATATGCCTTATGTCGCGGCAGAAGACTCCCCACCTCTCCAAGTGACGCCCCTTGACAATCACGACGGAATACCAATACCTCTGGACGGGTTGCTGACTCCCTCGCCCGATACACGACCAAAGAAACGGAGCAATCCTGGAAATGATGGTGACGAGCGACCACATAAGGGTCCACGGCTGAATAACGATGCTGGGTTCTCGAGGTATGGGGATGATGCCGCAAGGTCTGCAGGTGGTTGGATGGGTATGCATGGATATGCTGGTCCTCGGATGGGTGGTATGAATCCGTTCCCTGTTCCTCCGAACGGACGACAATCTCAAGGGTACCAACCACCTGATCAAAAGAGGGGAATCTGCAGGGATTACCACAGTTCGTTACTTTTTGATATTGTCAACTATATGCAGCTAACGTCATTCATTTTTAAGATAGTGGTTATTGTGCACGGGGTTCAATGTGCAAGTACAGCCACGGAGATGATGCTGTCGTGCCAGGGCAGCTTTATCCAGGACCCTTGCCTTTCTTACCAATGTTTCCTGGCAACCTGCCATTCATGGCAAACACAGCATACGACCCCCATGAATCCCGTATGGACATGCGCCCGCGCCAACACCAGCGCGCCCCGTTACTACCGCGGATTCAACAAGAGGACGGAAGTGTTGTACACCCAGTTAGGAGATCAGGAGAGTTGCCCGTGATTCAAGATTTGACCCCAAATATTCCACCATCTGTCCCAATGCCACCACCAGAACCATTGCCTTCCGGCGATGTAAGCATGCAAACCCCACCTTCCATGAACACATCTAATGGTTTAGTTGGATTTGATCCAATCGGTGGTATTCAAATGATGAATGGAAACCAATACCCACTTCCAAATCCCCCTTTCGATGTTGATTCAAACTCTATTTCGTCTATGCAACCGCCTGGGCAAAGTCGCAGTGGTTTCAGGGGACGTGGACGAGGAGGACGGGGTACGTTTGGTGGTGAAGTACACTCTTTCCGACCTGAGAAAAGAGGTGATCGTACTCTCGTCGTGGAGAAGATCCCAGAGGACAAGCTGTCACTTGATCAAGTAAACGAGTGGTTCAAGCGGTTTGGAACGGTGACGAACGTGGCCATTGATACCGTGGGTGGAAAGGCGCTCGTGAGCTTTGAGAAACATGATGAAGCGCGTGCTGCGTGGCGGTCAGAGGAGGCGGTGTTTGGGAATAGATTTGTGAAGGTGTTTTGGCATAAACCAATGGAAGGGCATGGGCAGGCGGGTGCCAGGATGTTGGCGGCTTCGGCGCCGCTAGTGGCTAACATGGCCAGTAAAGAAAAGGTTTCGAGCCCTTCGCCTTCCACGTCCACGACATTTACACCGCCGACAACGTCAGCGCCGTCCACATCAACCCCAGCTTCAGTCTCCCGAAAACAAGTGGCCACTCCAACATCAACTGTTTTAGCATTGGCTGCTAAACAACAACAACTAGAGCAAAAAATTATTGAACAAAAAACGCTGATGTCTTCCTTCGAGAAAGCATCAGCAGAAGAGAAAAAGGACATAATGGTCAAATTGCGGAAATTGGGTGAGGAGATGACGGGTCTTACTTCGTCGCCTTCTGTGGAGGTCTCAGTCTCCAGCAAAAACAATAGTAAGGTGGAACAGGCGAAGAAGGAAAAGGAGAGGCTTGATAAGGAGCTTGAGATGCATAATCCGACCGACGAAACCTCTACAACGGAAGAGCTAAAGGCCAAGTTAGAGAGGCTAAAAGCTGAGGTATTTGCTATTTTGACTGATGTGAATTTGCAACTTCCATTTATCTGCATTTCAGGCTGCAAGTTTGGGTCTCGATTCATCGTTGCCTTCGTCTGCGGCCCCTTCCACACATTATCGGGGTGGATACCGTGGTCGACCACCTCGAGGGAGAGGGTACTTCCGAGGCGGCCCGCCCAGAGCAAGTATGAAGCTGGATAACCGACCGAAAAAGCTCCTTGTTAAAGACGTGGGAGAGGAACACGTACAGACCATGAGGGGTTGGTTCGAGGTTAGCATCGACGAAATGATCCTCATCTTAAATGCTGATGATATACTTTTAGACAACTGGCCAGCTAGAAAGTGTCGAACCCACAGGAGCAGGCTCTAGTGCTTATGTTATCTCCTTCAAGTCACGCTCAGCAGCTGAGCAAGGGTTTGCAAAAGGCCCTAACATCCCGATTGTTGGATCGGTCCAAATATCATGGTATACGGGCAAAGAATCGACAAGCAGTTCCACGGCTATTGGCGATAGTGGCAGCGCATCTAGTCGTGTGCAAGCAGCGACCACAACTACGACATCTACCGGAACATCAACCAATGGTGCTTCTCGTATTGTGGATACGGGTCATCTCTCTCCGATCCCGCTGCCAGAGGAAGAAGTCGTGGCGAGTGGATGGGGAGTGGATGGGGACGAAGCCGATGGCATGGGTATGCTGTGACATGCATGTGTCCCTTTTATCTTTTGCTTTAGTCCTTGTATTAATTTAGACCGCTCGTTGAGCCTGGTATATTATTGACACCCTGCTGACATAAAGGGTCAAAAAGGGATCTCAGTTGGGAGCACTGTCACCATCGAAATTGGTCTTGACTGGTCCTGAATATATAAAACTGCGCCTCCACCTCAAGCGATCATTGATTGTTATGATATTACTCCAGATCTTGAAATGCCGTGTTCTCTATTTAGAGGTGAGATCCAGGTTTGATGACAATCGAATTTTCGAAGTGAAGACGGACCACTTGTAACTACAATGTAAGTTCTGGTCATGGTTTGGTAGTTTCTATCTACCCCCAACTTGAACCCGGAGTTTGCCGGACTTTCGCTTACTGACATCTTTGTCCTATCTTCCTCCATCTTCCTCTCTCTTTTCCATATCATGTCACTGGCAACACTACGCGTCGCGTCTTTAAGTTGCTCGTGGAGAGCTAATTCAGCCAAAGTCCGAGTGTTGAGTTCCCTTGCGCAGAAGACGGCAGATATAGATGTATTTTTCATTCTCCTGTTTGTTAGAGTTGGTTCATTTCCTCTTCAGCCGTCGAAACTTGAAATTATCAAGACAACCAAACCTAAATCAATGCCCGTATCTTCTGACATGAAATTTGGCCATAAATTCGTGAGTTATGGGTGGAAATGCCTCTCGAAATCCATTGACTGTATACAGACGGACCACATGCTCACCATCCCTTGGTTATTGCAATCGGGCTGGGGAAGACCCAAAATCAGACCTTGTATGCCAACTTAAACCCTTCGCCATTGATTGCCAATGGCAAAATCAATCTTTTCTCTAGATGGACCTCTCGAACTTGAACCTAGCTGCACTGTCCTCCATTACGCCCAGACCGTCTTTGAAGGCTTGAAAGCTTATAAGAACTCTGCTGGACGCGTCACTCTGTTTCGCCCTGATATGAATATGAGGCGAATGAACTCCAGCGCAGCGCGCATTGCTTTACCAGTATGCCAAATTCCCCTGTGAAATAAACTCATAAACCACTGCGTTTCCAGACATTTGACGGCACCGCTCTCCTCCAACTCATCAAAGAACTTGTTAGACTTGATAAGAATTGGATTCCTACCGAACCAGGCTATAGTCTGTATATTCGGCCAACAATGAGTGCGTAGCTTCACTCAACTGTTGGAGTATCGACAGCGTTACATCATATTGCCTTTTCTTTTCAACTAGTCGGAACCCAGAAAGCAATAGGCGTCGCTCCCCCGGACGAGGCACTCCTTTTTGTTATTCTGAGTCCTGTGGGTCCCTACTACACGGGAGGATTTAAACCTGTATCGCTTTACGGCACAACTGAATACGTACGTGCTGCCCCAGGAGGTAACCTGCCTTCACCTCTCTTGACTTTTGATGTCTGACATGGTATATCCCTGAAAGGAACTGGAGCGTATAAACTTGGCGTAAATTATGCACCGGGAATCCTACCGCAGAAAGAAGCTGCCCTGAAGGGTTATGCGCAGAATCTTTGGTTACACGGTCCAGAACACTTCCTGACCGAAGTCGGAACAATGAATCTCTTCGTTGTTTTCAATCGGAATGACACCTATGAAATTGTCACTCCTCCATTAGATGGTATGATCCTACCTGGTGTCACGCGCGATTCCGTTCTGGCACTCGCAAGGGAACATGAAAGAGGCAAGCTTCGCCTTGCGGGCCTAGACAAGGATGTTATAGTTTCGGAGAGGCCTGTAACTATGAAGGAAGTACAAGAAGCATCACGGACAGGCCAACTAGTTGAGATGTTTGGAGCAGGTGATCCCATCTCTTGTGTGCAATCGGGTGGTTCAGTTGATGTTTATTGGCTTATAGGAACGGCTGCGGTAATCTCTGCCGTCGACAAGATCGGTTACCTTGACTCCGAGATAATCATCCCCACAGGCAAAGATGGAATGGGACCTATTGCACATAGTATGTGGAAAGAGCTCGTTGGGCGTCAAACTGGAGCCATTCCGAGTGAATGGAGTGTTGTCGTTGAATAGAATGACGTTTTCACTGAGTGTCAAGTAACTACTGTGCATCAATCTAGATTTTAATGGAGGAATTGCTCGCAGACGCAAAGAACATCCTAATATGGTATCTGATTTTCCGTTTTCGCTCGATGGCAAGCGCAATATTTCAGACGTCAGAGTATCAGCTCCAGATTCATTTCTGGAGGATGACCCACAATGCCCATCGATATATGTGGGCGATTGGAGGGTGGTTAAGTTGGTGCCAAGTACTAAGTCCGACTCGGATGTATGGTTGCAACGACGCCTGTAAAAAATCGAGGCGAACTCTACTAATAGAAATCAATTCATCCCGAGATGTTGCTTGGCCCCCTTTGATTTACTATTACATTGTAGTCGGTTGACCCTTTCAACTCATGGAACTGAGACTCCGACATCCTCAGTTGCAGTCAATACAAACCTATCGACTCCACGAGTATGGTACTGGTTGTATATCTATGATGTTCACCACATCTGTCGCTAGATTTCTTGAATGCGTCGGTTTTTTTAATTGCTACTTACAAGACGGTTAAGATGTTCCGCTACTTATTCGGTTCCGAGTCCCTGTCATGGCCAAACAAGAGGGCAGTCGCCATGTATTTCTGTTTTTCATCATTGGTGAATAGGCTGAAAGGCATATTTTAGTCCAGGATTCGGCTCTGTCTTGAATTCATAGGTATTAGGAGGAATTAAAAAGGAGTCTTCAACAATTGTGAGAAAGTAGTTTGACCACGTGTATAAACACAAAATATTCCCGACTCTCCTTTCTCCGCTCTCGAGTGTCGACATGATGGGGGCTAAGCGTGGCGAGCACCTTCCCCGCCTTAGTATTGCCACAAATTTCAATCCAGCGACGGCGGCCATGTTCTCGCCGTTGCCCACCGTCATTCCTCACTTTTACCCAATGTCGACACCTATGCAACCCTTTTTCACCGGTCCACCTATGCCTGCTGCTCCCCACCGTCCGACGCATCGGCCCAACCAAGCGAGTATGCAACTCGCAGCGGCTGGCATACACCCCCCTCCGAACTTTATGACACCCATTACGGGTCATTTCCCCCGCTCGTCAATAGCTCTCCCTGGAACACTTCCTCAACTCCCCCCTCCTCATCCTTTTCCAGGGAGAGGAAGGCGGCAGCTGAGCATTGGCGGTCCTCCAAAGGCTGTACTTGGAGGCCCAGTGGGAAAGCTCAGTCCTGTGCCAACAGCCGCCCCGGCTGTCAACACCCCTTCCGTTACTGTCGAGAAGAAGAAGAAATTAGTGGTTAACTTACCCAAGGAAACACTCCAAAGCGAAGAGGGACAGCCCGCGACGCGTCCCAAATGGGCACGCCATCCATTGTCGCACCAGGGAAATGATGCTGACATTTCCGACTACCCGGCTCAAGTATCCACTACACATATCTATCCTCCCGACGCTTGGAGACTCGAACTACCCGATATTATCGATGTATATCTTCCAGGAAAGGTCAGCATTGTCCTGAATTTCCCATCTCCATTTCTGCTCACAACCTGTTTACCAGACCGCGTGGGAATCAATTAAACGAAAGGACATCGAGGAAAAGCTAGAAAAATTGGGCGTCGAGCGAGGTTCAGGAAGTAATGTCCCACATATTCATGCTCCTCATGCCCGAGCAGCTTCTGTAAGTCTTCTTCCATTCTCCACCCATGTTCGCACTACCACAAACGACATAGATTTCATCCCCTGCTGATCCAGCACTCTTACTATTTAAATTGAATAAACTCCAACTATCGCAGCAAGAAGCGTCTTCTACTTCGGGTACAAACCCCAATTCTCTTTCGGTGTCACCCCAGCCTCCTTTCATGCAGCCACCGTTCGGTCTTTCGCCTTCCCCTCGTCGCATGCCAACAAGCAGACTCGGACAACATGGACACTCCATATCCCTCGCTCAGCCACATTCGGACAACAACACGTTGTTCCCTGATTTGCCGTTGCAGTTTGGTGCTGCTTCTAATGGAGTTGTGGACAATGAATTTGGTGCCGCCTCGACGTCATCATCGTCAGCTATGCAACAGGCCTGGACAGATTTCGTGCCGCCTCCGCTTTCTGCTGTTGGTGCGCCTGCACCAAAAAATCAACTAGACTTTATCCGTGGATTTGGGTTGGATGTTCCCCTTGAGTCGGAGGAGGAAGATGAGGATGAAGCGGCTCAGAGATCTGGGTCTTTCGAAGATGATGAGGACGATGACAGGACACAAGACATGGATTTAGACGACATTTCGGAAGCTGGGACCAGATCAATGGCGGAGGTCGATGATGTGGTCACTACTACAGAAGGGGATAGTCGCTTCCATTCGAGGCATGTTTCTAGGATTTCTGTTGCACTGTCGTTGAGGTCTGTTGGGGGAAATTTCCAAGCACAATTTGAGAATGAGAAGAGAGAGAGAGAGGACAGAGATGAGATGGACACGACGGAGCTGTCAGCTCAGGACGAGATTGTGGACAAGGAGGAAGAAGTGCAACCACCTGTTGATCCCACTGACGAGTGGACGGACTCAGAGGACTTGAATATTGGAGCGGATGTTTCTGACGATGAGGTTCGTAGCATCTCTTTTCATTTACTTCAATATCACTAACCAACTTGTATGTTCAGAGCATCGGCGAGTTCTCCAATCCTTCAGACGAAGAACGTGCTCGCCAAGTGCGGAGCGAACGTCGGATGCGCCGACGTGCGGCTGCTTCCTCTCGCCGACCACCGAGAGATCGTGATCAACCCAGACGACTACCTGAATTCCCTCGTCCCCCTGGTAATACGTGTATATTCCGCAGAGATGAAGAAGAGATTATATCTAACCCGAGCGAGGAGAACTTGATAATGGGTGGAAGGGCAGAGTTTATGGGTATCAGCACGGAAACATATTATCCTGAGTCGAGCGTCGGTGGAAGAACATCAGCGCTCGGGTTGTCGGGTGATGGTCATTCAAGAGTGGCTTCTGGCCAATATTCTGCTCACGATCCCGCATTGGCACATTCGAGGCAGGTATCTGGATCTCAACGAGGAAGTGGGTATCCCCAACTTGATCGTCAACATCGGTCAGTGCCCTCAGTCAGTGACACCAAAAGGGAGTCACTCAACCCATATGCGAAACCTTTTGTGTTTGGTGCTTCTTCGGGTTCCGGAATGGTTAATATTGCTTCAGGAGAGGGCCAATCGAGTTCAGAATCTTGGCAACCATTTAAAGGCGAAGCTACGCCTCCCATGCCAATGCCGACCTTGGCCAGTCACTCTCGTATGCCATCCCTCGGGAAACCTCTCAGTGCAAAGGCTCCCGAATTCAAACCCGGTCACTTTAATTTCAGGTTGCCTGGCGCCCCTCAAATGCCTCTTGCGCCACCGCCTCTTGAACCCCTTGCTCAGCTTTCTCCTGTGGATGCTTCTTCGCCGTACAAGGTACAGGGAAGGGAGAAGAGACAACGAAGAGATTCGAATGCGTCGCAGGTGGGAGAAGACGACAGCATGACTTTATTTAGGTTCCCCCATCCTTTATCCTCACCTGGAGTCGAGAAGATTGGTCATAGACACAGACACAGGTCTAGTTCTCTGGATTTGGGACAGTTACGGCTCGATCCTTCAGCTCATCCGTTTACATTTGCTGAATTTTCGACTGTGACAAGAAATATGCCCAGCGTTCCGATGGAAAGTGACGTCGCCCAAACATGTGAAGAGGGTGATTCCTCTGTCACTGCCAAGGCAGAGGCTGATGCTGATATGCAAGGAGAGGAAGACCAACCAGACCTATTGGTTCCTCTTGCCACCTCCAAAACAAAGAAGGCTCCCATTCCCTTGGATTTCAAGCATCCTTCAAATACCGTACCCGCAGGCTTGTTCAAAGCCCTTGCAAGTGGAGACGAACGCACGAGGAGGGGCGTTCGTTCTCGACTTAGTTCGAGAGAGTTATTCGAGCACATGCACAAACCTTCAATGGACGATACGAACGTTGCCTTGATTGCTAAGGGTAGATCAAGAAGTCGTTTCTTGAGTGATCCCAAGGAGCCAGAGAGTAGCAGAATACACGAGGTTGCTGACGACGACGACGTATTCACCTCAGTTCGTCATGTTCGAAGGCGATCGTCATTACCAGAAGCGTTGGTTGATACTCATAAGAGCTCTTCCTCTTCGGGATCTGATGACGAGGTTCTGGGCGTTGGTCCTCTCGACCTCACGAGTCGCTTGGAGCTCCATCGTTTGGAGGATGTCGTTGATCAATTGCTAGATGATAAACTTGTACCCCTTCGAGCTGGGCTGGCGAGGAGAGAACCGACTGTCAAGGCAGAGATGGAGACTATGATGGCCGACCTGATTTCACTTTTCCGGGCTCAGCTGAGGGATTCAGCTGCAAAAAGTTTAGAGGATAGTCAAATGGATGCAAGGGCGGAGTTGGACTTCCAGTTGATCAAGGATTTGATCGAACAAAGTCATCAGGAGATGCTTTCGAAATTCCAGAGGGAGATAGAAAGGATTGCCTCCGCTTTTGGCATTGGTGGGTCGGACGTTGTTAATGCCATTGACAACGCTAGTAAGAGGACGGTGGACGCGGTTGTTGAAGCTTTCTCTGACTTTTCAGCCCGTCAAGAAGCTGTTTCTCTCAACATGCCTTCTCGGGAGCGCGATCTTATGGTCGAGAAATTGACAAATGTTTTATCGCCCATGCTTGAGTCGCTCCACACTGATCCTATCGACTACGAATTCTTGACAAGGGAGCTCGCTCAAGCCGTCAAACCTCACATTTCTCAACTTATCGATTTGGCATCTGACAAGCGCGAAACTGCATCGCTTATTGTGGACCGAATAATACCCCTCCTCCCGACTGACCATGCACCCTTGGACACAGACGCGATCACGCTCAAGCTGATTACAGAAGTAAGGAGGGCAATTGCGCCGATTGATGCGTTCGAGATCAAGGAGCAAGTAGCCGACCTGGTTGTGGAAAGACTGGATTCCCGATTTTCGGTGAGGGACAAGACCTTTAATGTGGAGGTCGTCACTTCGAAGGTCACGGAAAGCATGTCTGAACTGGTTGAGGCGCAACTCGGATCCGTTCCCAGTGTGGTGGAAGAAATTTTGTCTCTTGAAAAGGCCGGTGGGGAACGGCATGAAAAAATTGCGTCGACTTTGACGGATATCCAGGGCGCAATTATGGACGTCTCGGGGCAGCTTAATGAAGGCCTACAGCAGCTCAAGACAGCTCAAGACGGGATACTCGAACATTTTGAACGACCCGTTCCTACTCCGGAAGCAGACCCAGACGTCTTCGTCATCAGGAAAGTTGTTGAGACTTTGGAGAGTAATCAAATGACTCTAGAACAACAAACCCAGGAGATGCTCATACAAAGCCGGGCGAATGCCGAGAAGATAGACACACTCCCGGTCACCCTTACGACATTCGTCTCTGGATTACGGGAAACCTTGACAGAATTGATCACGTCTAGCGATACATCGAAGCATGACCTCGAGGAACTCCGCAAGCTGAACGCGGAGTACCAAATACAGTTGACCAAAGCTCGAAGCTCATATGGACAGGTTCGCGTAGAAAAGGATGCACTGAACGAGAAGCTGGCCACTGTTGAAGGGGATCGCGATCGGCTGCGTCTTCAAGTTAAGGATTTAGAGGTAGTAGCATCCGCCAAGGCCACGGAGACATCTGCGCTAGAGGCTCGTAATGCGGAACTGGAAGATGCCCTTGCAAAGGCTCTGGCTAGACTCCAGGCCGCTGACGTTGTCACTCAAGCTGATCGAATGACTATTACTGATTTGGAGAAGACGAAGAAGCAGGTCGATGTTGAGAAGGAGGGCCTAAAGACTAAGGTTAGTGGCGATTACCCTCTGATTTAATTCTTGTAAATTAATAGTGTCTGGTAGGTTGCAGCCCTCGAAGCCGAAGTTGGATTCGCTAGTCGCGAAAAGGAGACCGTCGTCAGGAACCTCGATGCTTTGCAGAGGCAACACGAGCAGTTGATATCACAGCAACGTAACTGGGATGCTCTCAACGCCGCTTCGGAGAAAATTAATTTGGTTTACAAACTCCTCGAAAACGCGGACGAGGAAGACCAACAGGAACTTCGATTGCAGCGTGATCGCAGTCGAGCTCTGGAAGCAGAGAATGCGGCTATGCAGAAACGCTTGAAGGATGCCGACGTGAAGCTTAGCCATGCGGACAAGACTGCAAATACCGCTCTTCATACTCTAACGCAGGCTCAACAAAGGTCGTCTGAATGGGAACGTCGCGCAAAAGAGCACGAAGGTCAACTTGAAATGGTCCAAACCCAGCTCGAGCAAGCTGAACAAACATATTCCCAGCTAGAGACGGATTACAACATCGCGAAAGTGCAACTTGAAGAACATGAAGCTGATAGCCGCTTGGTACAGGTGAGCCGCTCGTTCGACCAAAAATGTCCGATCATATATTCTAAACACCATCACCAGGATCGAGAGAACAAGGTCCGCGAGCAAATTGCCGCCCTTGAGGCCAAATGCCTCCGTCTGCAGAATGAACTTGAAAAGGCAAATAACGCTGCAAAGCTTGTTGTTTCTTCGACGCCATTCAGACCACACAATGGTGTAAACCATCCTCCTCGGCCAGACTCTCGTGCGAGCACAGTCTCACTGGCTAATCGCCGCATAGCGCCTGCGGGGAACAGTCAGACTGTCCCATCAAAGTTCTCGTCTTCTCCTCAGCCATCTGTCTGGGATTCGATGCATGCTCCTAGCACTAATGGCCATCATCGAAATGGCCAGAATAAATGGGAGTCAAACCCGATGCATTCTCCTTCGGGTCGATATCCGGACATCGCACCTTCCACGCCTAAGCCTCGAAGACAAGTATATAATCAATATCAGAGAGACGCGCCTTCGCCGACTCCTAGTGTCGTTTCTGCGGCTCCGACAATGCGTGAAGACGGATGGTGGTCGTAGAGTGTGTTTTTTGCTGTCGTCTTTTTTTTTTCCTTTCTTGCAGCACTTTCGAAACATGCATTCCTCAAGGGACGTTTCACGCTACGTATACCACTCTTGCTATAATCTATCATACATTTCTTACTGTCTGTCACTCAATTTTTTCCTGGAAATTTCCCATCTATGGCATATTGTTCTGCGAGGATATTTGTAAATACAGTTGATCTTTTCAGTTCACTTCGTACAGAGTAGATTGAATCAAATAATTAGACAAATCCGAGGTGAGTGTGAATTGTAATAAGTACATTGCATAATGTGCAAGATACAGAGGCCTAAATTATCAAGTTGGAAATATCCATTGTTGCACTGCTCTTGTGGCCTCTTCTGGGTCTATGGGGACACTTATTTGGTAAAATTTAGCACAGAGCATGGGTAACACAAACAGATAGAAACTCACTCGAGCCTCGGCATCCAACGACCATTGACAATTTCAAAGAATCGGGGTGTATGTACCTCCCCGTTCTCCTCCCTTTTCTTACGCAAATCTCTTTGAGCATCTTCTACGGCTGTCTTAGCTACCGTTGCCTGTTCCATGTCCTTCGACAGTATAGCTTCCGTTAAATGCGACCACAGCCTGCAGTCAAGGTTAGAATGAGTAGATAGAAATAGAGGAAGAAGCAATCTGCCTTCTTGACTCATTCGGCTCTTGCTTATCTTCTGGAGAAACCCATTTTGGGAAAATATTCTGACCATCTCTAATGGCATCAAACAGTACCCGTTTCTGGCCCGTCTAACATAGTTTCTCTAGCAGCCCGGCAGTGTGACGAAGTCATATCCTTACCCTGACATCCCTAAACTCCATAAGGTGGGTCCACCTTCCAGACACTTCGCCGATATCTGTACTGTTTCGGCGTACACGACCGGCAATGGCGTTGTATGTCCCGGAGAAGAACCCCTTCGTCTTGAATTCAAGATCGCAGAAAAGATTGTGTTTCTCATTCTTGGCGATACATGTGTCACCAAGCTCGAGGACCATCTTTCCAAACAAGATGCCACGAGCATACATATTCGGCATAGTGATGACATATTCTGCAAGTTGGATATGTGGATGGAAATAAGGTATGGTCGTATGGCGCTCACCACCATCTTCTGGTTTCCCAAGTAAGGTCACCCGGTTTTCCCCTTCCATGGTTGTGGACACACTATTTCCAAGGAAACGAGATTTGGGACGAAGTTCACCGATAATCTTGACACGGTTGGCAGGTGAAATATAAAAAAATGCGGACACAGGTGGGTGGTGAGAGACTTGAAGTAGCAATCAATCGGGAAGCGCCCAAACAACCAGTGATGGGATACGTACCTTGTTCTGCGATGTAAAAACCTTGAGATCCATCGGGGTAATCATATCTGCACCTAAAGAATTCCCCAAGCACTGGGTTGTAGCTGCGGGACGCCCATGCCGAGTCAATTTAGGAGAAATCAACTAGGCCTGACTCACGGTTTCTTGACTCCCTTGGGCTTAATGTGCCATCCTGCAAGATAGTATTGTAGCACATGTATAAATCTTTCTTCTGGATTGTCTATGGTATCGGCTCTGAGAAAGTATAATTAGTTGCGGATATGATGAGCAAGCAAGTCGAAACGGACCCGAAGATGAGGTCTGGATGCGACAAGAAATCGGTGATGCGTTCGAGCATGCTTCTGGGCTCTAGGACGAATGTAGGAAAGGTGACTTTTGAAAGGTCCATTCCGACTCTGTAACGATTCATTGCAAATATCGACATTCAGAGATGCAGCCCAGAAGATGACGATGAAACACACCTAAGCTGTGAGATCAGAGAAGAGATTACTGATCCTTCGTTTTCATCTCTGCAGTCAACATCAAGATCAAAGAAAGACATGGGGCAGAATCCGTGCAGAGACGAACAAGATGGAAGTATCGTCCGGCTCGGTGTCTGAAGGCGGGTTGTCGTCTCCATCAACTGAGCCTCGAGGCTTCACAACCCGGTTAAACGTGGAACCGGCCTGGCTCCATAGACCCATCATGGTTAGGCCGCAGGACGAGAAGAGAAAAGTGAGAGAGAGAGTTGAAGACAAGAGCAAAGCCGGCGGTGGACTCATTGATGTCATTTCTAATATCATTCCCGTGATCGTCTACTGCTAAAACACTATTTTAGTAGGGCCTTTCGGCATTGGTATGTCGTCTCGGTAGAATGCTCCGTATGCACTGTGCTCCCTCTTTTTGATCGTCATGGGGAATTTCTTGAGGGCTTCGTAGTCATACCCTCCTTCCCGGAGAACTCTAGCCAACTCCCCTGCAAGTGCTCTCTCGTGTCCATCTCCTGTGAAGAACGTGATCGACTTGCCCCTCTGGCCACCGCGACCTGCCATCAAGTATGGTCATCGATATTCACCAGAATATAATGGGAACCAACCTGTTCGTCCGATCCGGTGTATATAGTCCTCAATCGTCAAGGGAAATGTGTAATTTATCACCGCACCTACATTCGGAATATCCAATCCACGAGAAGCCACGTCAGTGGCCACCAATAGTCCCGTCTTGCCACTCTTGAAATTTTCGAGCGCCTCCATTCTCGTGGTCTGGGACATATCACCGTGGAGGGCACCGACCGAAAATCCTTGCCTTTCCAGCATCTGCTCAACTCTTGCGGCCTCCTTCTTATACAAGGCAAAGACGAGGGTGCGGGATTCATCCACACTTGCTCTTTTCTTTTTGTGAGATAGAGTCCTTAGAAGGTCGAGGAGTCGTTGGCTACAGTCATGTAAGTTTACCACAATTTGGAGCAATTCGAGACATACTCCTTGGATCGAGCGTCCTCAAAGACGTCTATGACTTGCTCGACTCGGCTATTTGCTGTCAGGTCATCGCTTCCTACGGTCACTCTTACCGGATTCTGCTGGAATGTGGTTGCCAAACGTCGAACAGCTTCAGGCCATGTAGCACTGACTGTTCAGAGCTCAATCTGGTGTGGAAACTGGCAATAGTAATTCATTTACACATCATGGTTTGTCTTTGTCCCAACGGCCTTGTTTTTGAAATGATATTCCGGATATCATTTTCGAACCCCTTGTCGAGCATGCGATCAGCTTCATCCAATACAAGGTAGTCGACCCTTTTGTAGTGATTAGTTGATATCAAATTTGAATGGACAGATATTGACATGCCTGCTAAGATCACAGATCGCTTCTTGCATGAGATCCAGTATCCGTCCTGGTGTACCGACGATAATTCTCGTTGTCATCCCATCTTTAACCTTACTCGCATTCTTCAGCATCCTTGCCTGAGGTTCCTTTGGTACGCCACCAAATACTGCCACACTGGCAATACCGAAGGGTTTCCCCAGCGAAGAAAGGGTCTCGTGTGTTTGCAAGGCCAGTTCTCTGGTAGGCGCGATGACAAGGACGGAGATAGTGGAGGTGCTGTTGGCGCTGAGAGGGCATTTGAGGAGATGACATAGGGCTGGTATGCCAAATGCTAGCGTTTTTCCGCTTAAGCATCAGGAGTCAACAATATTGTCTAGAATACACCATTTGGCAGAGACTGACCTCCCGGTTTCCGCAATACCAACGACATCCCTTCCATTCAAAGCTGGTGGCCAACTACATGCTTGTATCGGCGTGGGCTCCTTGAATCCCGCGAACGCTGATCGGATTTCTGGTGGTACATCGAGCTGCGAAAATTTTATTACAGGTGTCATGGGTGGTTCTCCCTTGGGCGTGTGCAACGTGATGGAGTGCTTTTCCAAGAAAGCTTTAGCTTCTGAAGCAGTTGTGGGGGCGAGTGAAAAGGTGAAATTCGGCTTTGTTGATGAAATTTTGCACGGAGAGGATAATCCAACCGAGGTGGAATGAATGGGGGTCGTAGGTGAAGTCTTTTCTTTTCTTTCCTTCCTCCCTTTCCTTGATACAGAAAGGTCCTCCAGTTCTGTTGAATGAACGCCGTTATCGTCCTTTTTCTTTCGTTTTTTCTTTCGTTCTGGCTCGTCGGCCGCTATGTCGATTTAGAAATAAGATTATCGTTGAGCGAATGAATTTACCCTCTTCACCACTGCATATAAATTCCCCTTTGCCTACTGTTGGAAAAAAGATCATTGCGAGAAACAGGGATAGAAGATTGAATTAACCATGTTTGTCGATGTCCTTTGTGACCTCTTCTTTATGTACCAGATCACTTCTCTTTCTTTTGTTCTTTTTCTGCACCTTGGTGTCAACTACCTGGACGTCAGACTCGAAAGGAAGCGATATTTCGCCTTGGAGGACGTACAATCGAGGACATTAGTTTCTTTCTCTAAGTGTTGGCTTTTCTTGTTTCTAAACTTCTTGTCTTTAGTGACCGTGAGTTATCGTGCTGCAGGATAGCTAAGAAAACACACCTAGTTGGTCATCCCTCGGTTCAGCCGAGGATTCTGTCGTGTGCATTGTAGCCCGATTTCGTGATGGGTACTTTTAAAATTGGAAACTTATGTAATGTTCATGAAGGACTGGTATAAGGCTGTACTCAAAACATTGATTGATTGTATGCATCCTGGAAAGAGCCATCTGATATTGGATTCACAGTGAAGATCATACACATTTTGACATCTTCGCTTCCAGGGTCTGTTTCGCATACTATATAATACATGTTTAATTTGTGTTTAATCTGCAAGCAGCTGCAAGTCCACATTTTGTCACATGTCACATCTTTAATGGTGAATTAGTATTATGTCAGCAGATGCCAAGTCTGGGACAAGACTTGCACAGCAACGGAGACAACAACCTCAGGATCACCCTGACGAGACACGTTTCCTCGTTTCTTGATATATTTTACTACCCTTGTTCCCCATAGTTTTCTTGGGCGCCACAGGTATACTTTGAAATTCGTTCCGCTCCTCTTTTAGGACTGAACGTTGTTGTGTTTCTCTGCAATTACCGTAGCAGGTGGCTCGCATTTTCTTATGCCCCTAATATTTTTCACGCTGGTCGCTTTCCTTTTATCGTTGTCTCAGGAAGTAATCGGTAAGCAAACTCTCCGGTTTCTACCTGATGTGCCCCTTAACAGTAGTTGCAGCCCATAGTACGGCCAATCGGCCATTGAAGAGTATTGGTCATCCATCTACTCTATCATTCGAAATACTCCCAAGACTCCCCTCCAGCCTTTCATCGAATTGGAACTGGGATGTTGCATTGCCTTCACAATATCTTCGCTTCGATGATTCTTTTCGTTTGATCATTTCTGCGTTCAACGAGACATTCAGCCTTCATCTCCGTCCAAATGACCACCTAGTGCATTCTGCCGCCCGGGTTAATTATTACACAAGGCTGGCGAATGGACAAGAAGTTCTTTCTCATTCCGAACCCCTGCTTCGACACAAAATCAAGGTCTATCAGGGCGAAGTGATCGCCGCACACCACTCGGCAGTACGCATGCGTGAAGATGCCGCGAGGATGTACCCCCATCATCATCCCGCAGTTCTTGGTTGGGCACGACTTATGGTCCATAATCCAGGAGATCTTGACAGAGAAATAGCTCCAGTCTTCGAAGGCGCCTTTTCGGTGAACGGGGTCATTTACCACATCATGATGAGGGATAACTATTTGCGCAACAAGCATGAATTAGATCCTGACCTTCCTATCGAATCCTCCCTTTCTAATTCGAATTTGGTCATTTGGAGGGACGCCGATGAAATGACGCTAGAAGAGGAACATTTTGTTAGGACAGGCAATCATCCGACTAACTCACTACTATCCCCGCAATCGTGTGGTCACGATCGTCTTGATTTTAATAATGCTCGTAATCCTGTTATCAATGCAGGAACATGCGGTTTGTCGTGGATCGAAGGGCTTCTTAAACCCTCATCCAGCGCGCCACGGTATCGTCGTGATGATGCTCCTACGGGAAGTGGAGGAATGGGGACCGAGTCGGTATCATTCTATCCCGATAGACCCATATTCACAGAATTTCTATAGCTTTAGGTCATCGATTGGTTCAGTCGTTGGGTGTCCCAAAACCCAGAAAGTCGTAAGTCTTTCTGATCTTCGCCCAAAACACTTCTAATTTAGATGACAGCTATATATGGGTGTAGCGGCAGACTGTACATACGTGTCCACTTATGGCAGCAAAGAAAAGGCCACCACCCAAATCCTAAACACCTGGAACTCAGCTAGTTCATTGTACAAGGTTGGTGTCGATCCTGCATTCTTCTACTTGCGGACTTGTTGATTCCCTTAAACAGACCACATTTAATGTCAGTCTCGGTATTTCGGAGATTCAAATCAGGGATCCCTCGTAAGAGATGAATTTGCAATATAGATGGATAAACTCAACAATCAACAGGTGCCCAGCGGCGGCTGATCCTAGTTTCCCATGGAATGTGCCTTGCAGCGGCGCTGAGTTGGATGCTCGCCTTTCCCTCTTTTCAAAGTGGCGAGGTGATAAAGGAGCCGATGATGTTGGTTTATGGCATCTCATGAGTGGCTGTCCTACGGGTTCGGAGGTCGGAATTGCATGGCTTGGAACGCTGTAATTAGTCAGCTGTCTTTATTGACCATTGTGCTTATATTCGACACAGATGTCAGTCTTCAGCCTCTGGTAAATCTCCAACTATTGTCTCCGGGGCTGCCGTGTCCACCTCTGGACGCACAGAGTGGCAGGTTGTCGCTCATGAAATTGGTCACAATTTTGGAGCAATTGTGAGTACCCCAGTCTGCTCTCTTCTTCGGGTCTTAACTGTATGTTTCAGCACGATGTGAGGACCACCTTCAGTTGCACCGTGCTTTTTAATATGACTCTTGATTGTTATAGTGCAGCAGTGCCTGTTCTTCAAGTCCACCGTGCTGTCCTTTGAGCTTGGATACTTGCTCAACTGATGGCCGTTTCATTATGAATCCAGTTTCCCAGTCTGGTGAAAAGGTTTTTTCACCATGCAGCATCGGAAATGTCTGTAAGTTACCTTTCCCCGCTTTACTCATCCTATCTTCAACGCACTTTACCAGGCTCTGTGATGGGAGGTACTACAGGTGGTCGGGTAAACACCACCTGCCTTCTTGACCCTGATCAAGCGAGAAAGACCATTTCGTTACAGATGTGTGGTAATGGCATTGTCGAACCGGGGGAAGATTGTGATTCTGGAACTGGAGTTGACTCTAATTGCTGTGATGCCCAGACTTGCAAGTTCAAGAATGGCGCCAAGTGCGACCCTAGGAGCAGTTCTTGTTGTACTGAAAGTTGCGCTTTTGCACCAGCCAATCAAATTTGTCGACCTTCAAGGGACCCAAAGTGTGATGTGGCGGAGTCCTGCACAGGCAATTCATCCACGTGTCCTTCTGATATCACCGTTCCGAATGGTGAGTTTTCAACTGCAACTAGTTTGTCTTCTGACATTGTCGTTTTCACAAAGGCCAGAAATGTGGCGACAACAAACTGGCCTGTGCCAGTGGCTTTTGCACATCTATTTCCCGTGGGTTCTCCTTTTCCCAAAAAAAGACCTTTTGACAACCCGAGAATGTAGAGCAATGTCAAGCCGTTGGTGCACCTATGAATCTTACTCAAGCTTGCCCCGACCAAAACGATCAGACATGCCAGATCTCCTGTCAGGATCCGCGAAGTGCCAATTCTTGCATTCAGCTGACGTCATTGCTTATCGACGGTTCTCCCTGTGGTGGGCTTCCCAATATATAGGGATTAGTGTTGGTTTAACTTTCCTTCCTAGGTTTCGGCGGTACTTGTGTCGGAGGCAGATGTGAGGCAGCAGGCGTTCTAGATACTGCAAAGGTAATTGTTTTGGTTGTGTTATGAACATTGTTGCATTAATACCTCCTGCATAGGCGTGGTATACTTCAAATTTACAGATATCAGTACCATTAACCGTAGTGGTTGGTCTTTTTATTATATTTTTATTAAGTTGTTTTGCTCGAGGCACGTCTTCCTGGATATCCACGTAAAACGTCACCTAACCCTTTTTACTGCATTCCAGCCTTTTTAAGGTGGCGGAAGCGAAAACAACACGCCGCTTTAATATCAAACCAGAGACGCTCCAGAAGAGCAAGAACTATTACTAACAATGAACCGACACGGGAACGCACCCATCGGACTGCAACGTATGTATATTCCGCAATTTACACATCATGTCGTTGACTCCTCTTCAAGAAACACCCCCTCAACCCGTATCCCCCCAAATGCACATCATCGAGATAACCGACGTAATCATTCATCCGGTAATCGCTCGAACTGGGTTGACGACACCGTGTACAACGGTCGGATCTGAATGTGATGCTTAACGAATGGACTACCTGTCATCGCATATCTAGCCTTGCCACTGCTATATCTTTTTTAGGATTATTCAAAATTCAAATTGTATTCCTGTACAGGTATTTGGCGTGAGTAAGTATGGGATTATGAATAAACTGTACTTATGAATGCTGCGCCCTGCTACGAGTTCATCGGTGGATGTGCTGTCAGGCATCAAAGTCGGTATCACCTACATTCTACAATCTCCAACTTGAAGGTTGCCACTGGGTGATTCCGAAGGTATATGGTCTGTATGAGGCCTGGGGGTCTTACATATCCTTGCTTTACAACCCGGCGTTGGCATTGCACTTTTTGACCAGGTCAGCGATATCACCCGTTGTCAGAGCAAAATGGTGACGTTTCTTGGTACCGTGGACTTAATGTAGATGCATGTGATGGCTGATGAAGTAGATGTGTTGGGCATGTATGCCAGTGAACACCTCTAAAAACATATTTACAGGCTCCAAAATATCTGTTCAGATTGCACATTTCGGAACTCGAAACATGTACATTGTTTGCACTCTTCTATCCATGAACAATTCTTAAATACAGTATTAGAGATTGATTATAACTTAGGGACAGTTCTCGTCATTTCAATTATGACTTTTTCCGGTCACTCTTTGAGTGCTTGATCGATCTAGATTGTGGATCAAAAACCATACATAAGTGATGAGAAGAAATTCAATGAGAATGTTGAACTCAGAGATGAATTACATAAAGGGTATAAGTATACGGGTAAGTTCCTTGGACGTTTCAAGAAGACTTCAAAGAGAATATCAAATCATGAATTACTCATTAGGAGAGAACCCGAAGTCCGAGGCAAGAAGATCATGTGCTCAACGTCCCTTCCTATTTCTGAACAAGTTCTGTATGGAAGACAAACTCGAGTATGTGGGGGAAGTCTTGATACTAGAGGATAAAACCCGTGAGTGTGGCGCCTGTACCACTAATACTAAGGTTGTCAAAGTAATTCTATTGGCCGAGTTAGATGCTACAACTACGTTCACTTTGTCAGCGTAAGTCGAAGATAAACTTGTAATGATCCAATCAATTGCGACCATTGCACAACGGATATACCCTTGTCACCACGTAAGCACTCGCCGGCATGATCGAATTTCGAAGGACCTATGAGAAGCGTCTGTTGAAGGCTCGCT
>Ga0307517_10000943_pt1 | contig 49518 bp, 74 predicted proteins | sample 23_EM_MG_FD_194515 | JGI IMG/M metagenome (GOLD analysis project Ga0307517, IMG submission 194515) | Populus trichocarpa ectomycorrhiza microbial communities from riparian zone in the Pacific Northwest, United States - 23_EM | ecosystem: Host-associated > Plants > Roots > Unclassified | place... | reverse complement strand
GCGGTTGTTTGGTTCGTGGGAAGAACCGTGAGTCCAGTCATCAACCAAAGGTTTAAAGAAGTGAGAACTGTCTTATTGTTCGATGGGAGGCACGACGAATAATAACGAACAAGATTTCGGGATGACTGGGGATCGAGGAGCGTCAGAAAGAGGACGACGAAGCTCCAAGGATCCCCAGGTGGGGGAATAAATAAGAAAAACAAGAAGAATGGAGAGAAAACAAGGGAAAATGGAGAGAGGTCGCGGAGACGTCACTCGGTGAATTAATTGCCAAAAGACCGGGGTCTAGTGGCGCAATTGAAAGAGGTCTCGGAGACGTCTTTCAGATGTCTAACCGCTGCGAATGGAGACCGGAGTCTAGTGGCGCGCGGAGCGTACGCATTCGAAGGGCTAGAAGTGAGTGTGCGTGAATGACTGGGATTCACGAACCTCGATAGATTAGACTCGTGAAAACATAAGTTTAAACCCAATTAAATAATACCCCAATGACCCAAAGGCCTCGCGCAATTGAGAGGGTCTTTGTTCTTACCTGAGTGAACGAGAGAGACGTGTTCATTTAAAATGGCACATGGCGACGCTATGACAGTGCGGATTCAATACAAATTGCGAATGGATCTTGAAAGTGGGATGAGAAAGTAGACTGATGGGATATCTTCATAGAATTACAACAAGCAGACCAGAAATCTGGATAGCTGTGAGCTAAAATATCAAACTTCTGTTGCCCCTCCATATCCACGAGGTTGTGAAGACTGCTGCTGGTCTTTCTGTCCGAAATGTACGAGACTCGGCGAGATGCTTTCCATGGATCTTTGGCTCCGAAGGTGTGTGTAGACACTCGAGGTCGTCGGAGCTGCTGGGTAATTACCCTATATGTAGACGGCAGTGAAGTAGAGCTAAGTAGGAACGGCAGGAAGAAGACTTACAATTGAACTTTGCGAGCTGATGGGTACAGGTGGCGAACCATATTGTGGATGAGAGGGGCCAGTAGTATGAGATACTGCGGGACCAGATACCAGAGCACTGCTATCGAAGACCAGATCTTTTTGAATAGCATTTCGCCTCTTGCGCATGATCCACCAGAGCAAACCAAGAAAAACCATTGAGAGGAACACAAGTCCGCCCACGACTCCTCCAGCGATCGCGCCTGCATTGCTGTGTCCCTTCCCGTTGGAAGAATTGGACGCCAATGTGGAAAAGCTTGAAGCGATGGGTGCGGTGATAGAAAAGTCAATTGCGCTTGTACTAGCTTGGCTTGTAGAAGAGGAAGAGGGAATGAATGGAACAGCTGTGGTATTTGCAATGAGCGCTATCTGATAAGTTAGTGAAGTCTCCCAGAAATAATTTAATTCACATCTCACCTCGTTGAGCGGTCCCTGGATCAAACCCGCCATTAGTCTAACGGAACAATTAGCGCTATGTAACTTGTCACAAAAAACCAAGAAAACAAACCAGTGTAACGTCAAGGTATGCCCATATTTGCACTTCTGTTTCCTGTGGTATGTTTCTGGGATAACTGTGAGGGCAAAATATAATGTTGTGAGGAATATCGGAGACATCAAACTTCACGGCTCACGTTGTTAATCCAACTCCTAGTAGGCAAGATTGGCTCCAAGTTGCCCAATTCACATATGTTAGGCCTTGACATGCTCCACATGCGCTAACCATTGAATAGGTCACGGAGCTACATACGCAGGGATTTTGCTGGGTTAGGTTTGGTCCTAGATAATGCGTGCCAGGGGGAATAGCATCCATAGCAGTCGCTATTTCATGGATGTTTGGCTTAGAATATACTTGCACATACCAAGACGTGAACTCACGGGTGCCACACTGGCTATCCAGAAACGCTGCAACTAAACATGGCGTCTGGCCCATGGAATTGATTGTCTGGGTGGTATTATCAACTCAACTAAATATTGGTCACAAAATCGCAGTTGCTCACCCAGCCAAAGGAATCGATGCAGGTTGTCACATTGGATACTTGACCAAGGACACAGAGCGCAGCTGCGAGACAGAGAATGGGCCTCGCCCACTGGGCCCAGGACATGATGGACGCAGCTCAAGGGTTCCGCCAAATGCCATTCACCGCTGGGACACACCTGGTGGTACAGGGTGTGAACACATCGACCCTTATAAATGATCATTGATGGCGATGTTAAGATCAGTTGAACAGCCTCCAATTGATGTCTCCGTGTGTCTCCGTGAACATCGTATCATACAATGGTCACGTAACAAGGTTCAGAGACAAAATTGAGGGTGAACTTCAAGGGTCAAAAACCAGCTACATAGCCAAAAGGCAGCTGGAACTCAGTCATGCTCTATAATAAACAACGCACATGCAGTATGGGAAAGCATGACACTGACGGAATATACAAACTTCAAGGAACCAAAAACCGACTGTTAGCGCTGAAAATGGGAGTCGAACCAAATATAATGAGCGTAAATTCGTACAGGACAGAATACTCAGTAAAACTATACAGTAGCCAAAGATTGAAAGTTATTCGCGATTTGCTGGCTCAAGATTTCGGGGAGAATAGGAGCATCTGATTAAATCCCTTGGCTGATTCTGGGTCATGAATGAAATAGCGTAGGTGTATACTGGGGTTGTGGCCTGATCACAACTCGGGAGCTCCACTGTATTGAGGTCGTACATGCGGGAAACTTGTAGTGGTGGTACCAGTATGAGTGGGTGCCATGCGATTGGAGTACATAGGTTGGTTTTGTTGTTGCAACTCTGGTGAAGGGGCGTAAGGGAGACTATATCCGTCTGAAGTCGGGAAACCTGAAGGGAACGTCACAGGGTCATTGGGATCCTGTGATTAATGCGTCAGTGTGTGTTCAACCTGTCCATAAGGAAGTTCATGAGCGTACATAAATCTTGTGTACTGGAGAAGATGTATAAGAGGCGCCCCCAAGGCTTGCCGGGTTCTGCGAGGTCATACCAGGGTCGCGGGAGAAGGATGGGGCGGGGGCACGACGGCGAAGCCAAAATATCAATCCAACAATGAGCGCCAATCCCACAACACCACCAACGACACCTCCAGCAATCGCGCCAACATTTGTCTTTTTAGAGCTAGACGTGGAGCCAATCACTGGGGCTGCAGTTGTGGATGATGAGACACCCGTTGATGAAGGGAGCCTGGTCGACTCAGGTCCCCCTGTACCTTAAGTCAGGTTCCACCTACGATAATCACAAAAAAAATCCTACCAGCTGCTTGGGCGACTGTTACATTAAAGCTGTCATCGGCCTAAAAATAGTGTCGGTCATTAAGTTTGTAAGCATTCTTGCATTCCAGCTTACCTCAACGTCAAGATACGCATAATGAGGGACGGCGATGCCATTTGGGATAGGTTGCGAAAAGCTGGAGGGGGGTGAAAAGAATAACGGAATTTGAGGGATTTGATTACTTACACCTGGGAGTAGACCGTGGTACAGTTGCCTTTGTACCGAGACCATCTAATAGATAAGTTGAGATAAGGCAACAAGGAATGTTACGGTTCCCTTGCCTGATAAAATTGCGGTTTTGACATACAGAGCAAGCAGCCAAAAGAGAATAATAGACAGAGCTGCATCTGCACGGGTTTGCATTGCTTGCATCAGGTCCTAGGTAAACGTATCCTGGGTCCAACGCCGACAACGTAAAATCTGTGGTTAAACGTGAAGAGATGTTTGGAACAGCGGTATCTTCACTTGCCTTTTCCAATACAGACACCTGCGAGTGCTGCTCCCACATCGCAAGGGCTCTGATTCAAGGAATTGAACGTCTTGGAAAATCTAAATTAGCTCATTTATTCGACAAATTTCCGCCAACCTACCCAAGAATATCCAGTCCCGCAAGTTGCCTTCACATTGCTTTGAGCAACGACATAGTATGATAGAAGGCTCAGAACCAAAGGCGCTGCGAGATTCAACATGCGGTACTTATACAGTGGAGAGGAGAACAAGGCGACGGTTCTGCACAGACTTAGCGCAGACCATTTAACTCAAATTTAGGGAAATGGCATGGTCAGCGGTGCCTGGATTCCCAAATGAGGCCTGAGCTCCTTGCGAGACGAGACGGAGTGGCATGTTTATTATTTACATAATATAGTTGATCACTTCTCTGCAACTACAGGGGCCCGGAGGGATGTTATATAAAAATTAACAGTAGATTCCTTTGATTTGAATAATTCACATCTACTAGCTACTCAAGTGCTCTCGACCATCCTATCAGCTCAACTATGGGTGAAGACACCAGTTGAGAGCCGGATTGCAGTCGGAAGTGTTGCGCCTAGAATATGCATGGCTCAAACACGTGAAGAACCCATGTGCACGGAATCAGCTGATCCGGAAACGCTTGGATCGAAAGGGTACGTGGCTGGGACGGGCAAGGAGTTCTAGAGTATACATATCTCAATCAATGCCTCTTCATCTTGTTATTTATATCCAGGCGACTCACCAGTGATGCTAGTGAAGCGACAGCCAAGGCTGAGATTTGAGGCGCAGAGTCGATTATTTGCCCAGTATACGGTCCTTCTCTGTGCCATGAATCATTTGGTGAGTTTGAGTATGTTGGAGAAGCGAGTTGTGCCCCTTGTCCAGCAATACGGTTTCGACGATTAAAATACCAGTAAAAGAGGCCAAAAAGTAGCGAGAGCCCAAGTAGGCCACCTACAACCACTCCTACAACCGTGTTTACAATTCTGTCTGGAATAGTGTTGGTAGAGTACGTTGCGGATGATGAGGGACTGGATGAGGCAGGAGCTTGCTGAGTTGGCGTGAATATGATGCTCGTAGCCTGTGTGGTTGTGGCTATAGTAATTGTTGGGGTCAGGATTGCGGATGACTCCGTAAGATCTGTAATCACACTATAAGTAAACTCGATGGGAGAGAAGCCAGCCTTACTGGCGTTTTGTCTGGCGTTCGATTGGTCAAAGTTGTCATGACCCTGTATTGGCTGGTTAACATTTTTGTTCCATATCACAGAAGTTGAGCTGGATTACCTTAACGTCCAAGTACGCCCATCCAGGTATGGTGATACCTGAGGGAATGGGTTCAGGGTATCTAGGGCGTACATCTCAGGAACTAATAAGATACCAGAAGGGAATGCGTACGATTTGTCGTACACCGTGCCACAATTGGCCGACCATACACTCCATCTTGACAAATTTTTGGGAACGTTAATGTTTATGCTGCCTTCCAGATAGTAAAACAAGAAATTTACGAAAGGTATGTCCGGCCTTGGCAAGCACCGCAGGCGCTCATGAGCGAGTAGGTTACGGTGTTACATTGACAAGGATTAGCGTTCTGGATAGAAGGGCCAACATAGTGGCTCGATTGCGGTAGGGCATCAACTGGAAAGGCTAGAGAATGGCAAATGCTAGAACCGAAGAACACAATAAGTGGATGATACTGACGGCCATTATTACATTCTGATAATAGGAATGAGGCCACTTCGCAGGGTGACTTCGTCTGAGAATTATAAGTCTAATAGAACAGAGTGAGCGCCTTGATATTCAAGAGCAAAAAAGCAAGATTGCGAACGGACCCAGTTGTAGAAAGGAAGGCACAACGCATTGGACATAGCAGAAATGTCCAGCGCATTTAAAACGAGGGTAAGGAACGTCAAGAGAGGCCACAACATCTTCTAGCGGGAGAAGGGTAAACCAAGACTGAAGAAAGGCTTGCCATCCTTATTCGTCCGTGGTTTATATCTATCCAAAGCAAAGACAAGGGAAGCCTAAAGCAAGCGGAACAATGTGTCGGTGATGTGTATGGCAGTTGGAGGCAGTTGGCCCTTAGAAAGTCTCAAGAGCTTCAAATTCTGTCACCTTCCATGCGCTATTAACGAGCATTCCTGTCAATGAAGAAATGAAGGGCGTGCGACACAGCCAGCGAATCCCACAGGTGGCAGCAAGGCGGGAGGAGGAAGGACTTTAGCATCAGCCACCGTGCAAGTTGTGCGGAATTTTCCTACAGGGGACAATGTACTTCCGCATACTCCAAGATCGCGCAGGTAAAGAGGCCAACAAGTGTTGTCACCTCAGAAGGCAATATAACTATCACCGACTTCCTGATGCCCTCTTAGCACAGTCGAGAGGCTCCAGCCGATCACCAGCTAGATTGGATATGAGGAAAAGCCAGTTTAGTAGCCTTGCGCAATTCCCACTGAGTGGGCATATAGGCAGTGGCTATATCATTATGCTACAAGGATATTGTCCTTTCCAGACTGAATTTCACATGTCGATGTCTGTGTCTGGCAGTGCCTGGGTCCGAAATGGTCCGAAAAATCTACAATCCCAGATTTGAACTTGAAATTTTGCCTGCACTAAAGTAAGCGACGCTCCGTGAAAGATCCATGGGCTTACTATTACGCGAAGCCAGCAGTTAGGATGGGTTTCAAGCAAAGAGGCTTCGATTTGAAGTTGACTGCCTTTCCAACGATGTCGAAATCTTGGATGCAGAAAAGATTCGGTCTTTCGTGATGGGGCTCAAAAATCAAGCAGTGGATACAAATCACCTTGACAGTGGAAAAGCAGAACCATGGGCGTCAATGGTCACCAAAACCGTCCTTCATTCGGAAAAATAAAACGGAGATGCTGGGCGTCGGCAACGACGACATCGTGGGCCCAAGTCAGCAAGCAACCAGGGACGATCTTACGAGTTCTCTGTGTCCCAAAATATTTTCATCTCCCCTGCCTTTTGTCCACTGGAAGATTCCTGCGCTCTATGGGAAACTTCAGATTACTGCTGCCGATCCCTTTTTTTTCTGTTTGTTTTTTGAGCACTGTCAATGGTGTGTGCGTATGTTGCTAGTCAAATTTGTGCCTGATTGTCAGTGAGGTTCGAAGATGGCATAAATTCCTCGGAATAGCGGACATGGTGTACATGGCCTCTTTCTTGATGGACGTCGTTGAGTAGGTTTGATACAAGCCGGTGCTCAGAATATCTCCTCGTTTGCGTTTGAGTAGCGGCTTGATTAGGAATGGTAGGCTATATGAAATTTAAAAGGAATTCCAATGAAGCCTGGGTCATCGGTCGTATCTTGATGAACCAACTAAATAGGTAAAGGAAGAGTTTACTCGCCAAAGACGCGGCGCATATAAACCCTCTTATGTAATTTCGCTCCCTCCTCGTCAATCGCCTGGATTTCCTCAGGCGTCAGATCGGGAACTGTTTCGGTGTCCAAAAATTCTTTCATTCGCTCCACCTTAGAAGTTGTTCTTCAAGTTCAAGAGCGAAATATGTTAGAACCACTACAACAAGGGAAGGAAGTAATGCATTTGCTCACGTAACGACGACAATGTCCTTTTGTATGAGCCACTTTGACAAAACTTGCCCAGTGGTGACAACTTTCCCACACGTTATTTCGAGCCGTTCGCGAATTTGAGCAAGGACTCCATCCAGAGGACCCCCCGGAACGCGAGCAACCGGTGTCTGGCCACCATAGGATTCGATGATGATCCCCTGCTCCTGGGCAAATTTGACGATGGGTTCAGCCGCTTTCCAGACGTATGGATGGAGTTCAATCTAAAACCTTAATGAATGACAGAAATTTAGGGACACTGGGAGAAAGCCTGCCTGATTCACAGCGGGAACTATTTTCCCACTGTCCAAGATAATTTTGAGATCTTCAACCCTGAAGTTGGATACCCCTATGGACTTGGCTAACCCCTCGCGGTGGACTTCCTCCATCCCTTCCCACCATTGAGCGAGTTTGCCTTCCTTAGTTGCGGGGGTCGGGTCATGAATCAAAAACAGATCGACATAGTCCAGTCCAAGCTTGTTGAGCGAGGCTTTTAGAGATTCTTTGACTGTCTGGCCTGGAGCAAGATTTGCGAGCTTGGTGGTGACAAACAGCTCTGAGCGTGGTTTTCCTGCGGCCTTTATACCAGTACCAAGAGTATCCTCGTTATTATACATCTGGGCGCCATCGAGATGGGTGATCTTGTTGTCGATGGCCATACGAACGAGATTGGCGGCGTCTTTCCCATAGAGAGCAGTCCCAGTGCCGAAACCCAACCAGGGAATGGCCGCGCCAGTGTTGAGGGTGAACAACTTTGTCATGGCGAGACGAAATAAAGGAGAGATAAGAGCGCGGGAGGTCAGAGACTTCGATAAATCAAGTTCATGACCAATTCATAACTGTTGAGAAATTTTGTCTGACCAATCAGTAATTCGGCCAAGTGGAACCGATTCGAACTTGATTCGAACTGCACAAATCCACGCAGCTGAGAATCGCCGGAAGTCTTTGAGAGTCCGGCTGAACGTTGAGCCTATGATTGGAAGATTATGACACGGCCGGAATGCCAACCCTAAATACGCGTCGATGTATAAAATACCCTTCAACAATCAACGTCTTCATCTTTTAACAACTTTCAGGCATTTCTCGAACCACATGGCGGACTAGCTCTTTTTTACCGCTGGCTTGCCATCTCCTTTGCCTCAGATTTACTGTTGCACTCTTTGGCCGACCATCCTGGTGAAGACCTTTGTGGTTGGGCTCGGTCACCTAGTGTACCAACATCATCCATAGTTGTGTATTAGAAATGGGTATATATTTTTAAATCAACTCTGCCATGGAAATACCAAATAAGTATTGTACCCTGACTGTCTGGAGTGGGAGTGTAGGGATGGTTAATATTATGAGCTATAATACAATATGGGGTCCCCATTCAAGTACATAACTGGTATGCATTTTCCGAGAGATGCGTATTCAAATATTCAGATATTCAAGATTCAAATGACAAGGATCCAACTACAATGATTCCTCAACCTCAGACCTGGGGTCACCAGATCCGAGTCAGCCCGAGTCTTGGACATGTGCGCAAGGTTTTTCCTTGCTAACAAACGGTGCGATCCTATGTGGACGGAGCCGGGAGGGTCCAAACGGGTGCCTTAATCTGCTTGAGGTTTACTTAGTTGCACTGCCGACTGACCAATGGCATAATATGTCACCGCTTTTTCCTATTGAGACGCAGGTGAGACGGTAGCGGGCTGTGCACACACAACATATTTAAATTTAAACTCCCTTCTCACTGCATTCCCCACTTTTACCCCACTGATGGCCTCAAACTTCGGCGACAACAGTACTGTGGTCGGTGACCCTTCTTACAAGCACCAGGATGAGGCTTTCACCAAAGAGCCTTTTCCCCACAAACCTTCGACTTCACGTACTGGCGTGACTAGCAAAGGTCGGACGCAGAATGAATTCACTACTACCGACTACACACTGGAAGAAAGACCCTTCTTTGTTCCAATTAAAAAGGACGGTGTCATAGGGGCTCTGAATAAACTCAACAAACAACTTCTCGAGGTCTGCTTAACTGTTGCTCCTTGAATCTCCATCGGACTTCATATCCGTTTTCTCTAGGCTGGCATAACACCACTTTTGTCGAAGAAGGTCCCCACGAATTGGACGGGTGTGGAGGTCGTTCCCGGTCAACTTGGCCTCATCAATCATGGGTACGTCTAATTAAGCTACAGCCAACGTTTGCTGATATTCTCTCATTTATCAGCGGTTCTCCCAAAGTCCTCACAAAGCCAGGTCGTTACCCTGGCTTCCCGCTTCGAAATTGGTGGGCACGCTCCTGGTGCGGAACCAAAGGATGTGGGTGCTTCAGTTTTATATTGCTAAAACCGTGTTTAATGCTCCATGATAGTATCGGATACAGTCATTGATTTTCAAGGTCTGACTGTTGTCCAAGTGTCACAGAACCAGGCAGCCGTTGTGTCCGATCCTCAGAATCATATTTTCGTGATTAAGAACGCTGGGTTCGTTGCATATGCCATTGAAGGAACGTACGACGTTCTTTCTATCGTGGACCAAACCCACCTGCCGACTGTCGTGAAGGACAAGTTGACAGGTGTGGTTTTGGGTTCCACACACGAAGTCAAGATGACCAGTCAGGTTGGCGGGGAGCAAAAAAAGGAATATGTCGTTGCTATGTTGTAGGTATCATTGTTCCTCTCAAACCACTGTATGACTGATTTCTTTGACATAGTTTGAACATTCCAGCGAGCAACTGCGCTATTCTACAGCGTGGGGATGATCTCGAACTTTTGGGGGCCGGTCAGTCTGTTATCACCAACCCCAGTGTGACCCTCCGTGGCTTGTATACCTTGGGCGAGAATCAACTGGAGATGCCCACTAAAGACATGTCTGTGAACGGATGTTGTATCTGAGTGCTTTATTCTGATGCCCGCCCTTCACAGTTTCACTCGCGATCAAGTTCCCGTCAGCTTGACCATTTATCTCAAGTGGCAGCTCACTGAACCTCTGAAACTTACCACCCACGGATACAACACTCCTTACGATGCCCTTCGGGACAAGACCCAGTCAATTCTGACCCAAATCGTTGCTCATCTTGATTATTCATCCATGGTCAAGCAACGTTCCCTAGGCCCGGATAACATGGACGACGGTACCGACCCATCTTCTGCTTTCTTAGACGCCCTGCGGACACGTGCCATGGACGAAATGCATGAAGCTGCTTTGGAATACGGCATCGTTCTTAAAGACCTTGGTATATCTCACAGCTCGTATCCACCATTTGTCTTCTGACTGGATTAATAGCTGTTATCGACCGTCAATTCAAAGGTGAAATCGCTGCAACGATGGATAAACTGACAAGTGAGTCTGGTCCATTCACATCCCTGATTGGTTTCCTGATGTCTGTTATGAAGCTCGTGCATTGCAAGCTCAGGTAGAAGCTGCTGTAAGTGTTATCCTTCTCCCTCCAAGCAAGATTTAATGCGTTTTCGCCCAGAATGTGGACAGGGAGAACAGCAACAAAGTCAAGCAGGAAGAGGGCGCTCTCTCGGTTACCAGAATCAAGGCACAGTCTGCGAATACACAGGCTGATGCTGATGCATACCGAGTCATCGCTGCCGCAAAAGCGCAGGCTCAGAAATTGCGCATCGAGGCAGAGGCGCAAGCTGAAGCGACCCGTTTGGCGGCTGAGGCCGAAGCTGGTGCTATCCGAATCAAAGCTAAGGCTGACGCCGAAGTTATTGACCACTTTGCCCGGGAAATGGAACTTCGTCGCATCGAAGTTTCGAAGATCCAAGCGTATGGATCCAAGGCTGTCTTTGTTCCTTCAGAAAGCGCTGGTTCCCAGATGGGCAACGCAATGGCTTTGGGAATGGCCGCTTCCATGGGAGCGCAAGCAACCAATTAAGGGATATACCCATTTAACCCGAACCACACTCTTTTGGAATTATGCCACCATACTGTACACGTACTTGTACTGACTTGTACTGACTTGTAGTACTGCTACCAATTGAATAAGAGATTTACATAATAAAGTGATTGTTGATGGTTGTTGATCGAGTCAGAGCTCGTGTTGTCTTGCTTGTCGACTTACCGCTCTCTCCCTTCCTTTTACCACAACCACAACCCATCCCTTCATATAATATGAGATCCAAGTTCAAAGATGAGCACCCTTTCGGTAAGCACTCACCCAAGTCCCCAAGTTTTGTATTTAACACATTCACCTAGAGAAGCGCAAGGCCGAGGCTGAGCGCATTAGGCAGAAGTACCCCGATCGCATTCCCGTGAGTCATCCCTCCAGTGGAGCTCAACACCCACTAACGATTTCTCGATGTTGTGGCCCGACATCGATAGGTTATCTGCGAGAAAGCAGATCGTACGGACATCCCCACAATCGACAAGAAGAAGTACCTCGTTCCGTCTGTACGTCCAGTTGCCTGCTATCGCACCTTCAGAGTATGCCTTACTCCGAATTTCTCTCTAGGATCTAACTGTCGGTCAATTCGTCTACGTTATCCGGAAACGGATCAAGCTTGCACCCGAGAAGGCAATCTTCATCTTTGTGGACGAGGTCCTTCCACCAACGGCGGCGCTTATGAGTGCCATCTATGAGGAACACAAGTATGTCCTGCCACCGAGTATCGTATCATCTGGTCCATTCCTGACATCTTCTTAGGGACGAAGACAATTTCCTCTACGTGAGCTACTCAGGCGAGAATACGTTCGGTCAGCAAGGTTGGCTGGAAGCGCCACTGGACGCATGAATACGTTCAATTCGTCGTCCATCTCTTTGGCATCTTTGGCATCGACGGACAATATAGAGATACAGGGGGCTGAGCATCGTGCGTCGATATTATCTGAAACCACCCCACATGCCACCTTATCTCATTTGCTGCATACCCATCCCAAACTGCTCTCCTTTCATTTCCCATTGTATTATATTTTTCTTAAATTCAATATATTTTCATGAGTTGTATCATTTCTCATTGGCCCGAGCTCTTTTTCCTCCAATAAGTGCGTAGCTCACATTGGTCTAAGCGAAAAGGCATGATCATGATCCCGATCCCAAGCTCCAATCTAGAGAACGACGATTTGCGCTCTGCGCTGCTGTGGAAAATACTCAATCAAAGCGAGTTGCTTTCTTTATGTCCTATTCCTATCGGAGAGTGGCCCTGGGCCAGTGGCAACCTCGGCTCTGGACAGTATAAAGAGAGCTGGCACAAAGAGAACCGATTTCTTCATATCACTCCCCTACCTTTCTAGATCTCACATTGAACGATCATTCAGCCCCACTTTCTTTTGAATGAGCATGCGCCCTACGACGTCTGGAACCTTACAATGGACCATGTTCCGTGGAACAGTCATGAGTAAGTGATCTTGAATCCCTTGGTCTTCCTAAAGCCTGACCATGTCTTCAGCCATTATCTTCCTCGTTCAAGTTACTCTGTTTGCATTGTCTACCCTTGCACTTGGATTCGGCTCCGCTGGAGGTTGGTAACCCCCCAAATCACGAAACAAGATATTCTGAATACTATTTTTTGTTACAGCATTTGAAATTTGTGGCATAGTTCTCAATTTGGCAGCAATGTTTTCTGTGGCCGCCTTCTATTTGCATAAAATTCTTTACTTCGATGGAAGATTGGATAAAGCGCGAAATATTTCCGTTTTTGCAGCATTGACGGTGTTCAGCCTTGGTAGGCCCCGTCTTCATTCCTTGTTGTTTTGAAATTGAAAACAGGACATAGCTTTGTTGGTTGTATTACTTTCCCGGATGCATTCAACGATCACAGGAAGCCTCCACTCAGACTTTGCCACTCTGGGAGACCAGGGGGTAGTCGAAAGCGTCATTATTCTTGTCGCTTTCTCATTCTTACTCGGTGAGTGAGATGTTCTTCAAATTTGCCTCTTGATTTTCTGATATTAACACTTTGCCTTCCGAAGCTCTCATTGGCCTTGCTGCAGCATTTGTCAGTTGTTATGAAGAAGCAGAACAAAAGATACCATTGAAAAATCGCATTGCAATTTCGAACGCCCAAAGTGTCTGGTACCCGTTTGCGACACAAAATCCGCCACGAGCTTCAAACTCCCCACCCCCACCACCATATTGGAAAGGGTACGATTTTGACGACAAACCTGTACAAGAACCTGGAAAGGTGTGGACCACGATTGATCTCGCCTAGTCCTTTCCACCAGATTTTATTCCTGATTAATGCCTTGTAATAAATTTCGAATATTGGTACAACGAATAATAATACCGTGCCAACTCGCAAATTGGTTAATAAAACAGCAAATCGATGAAGCAAAGAAGGATACAAGAATGATATCATGCAATATTGATTCAGTTAGTTTGTTGGGTGAGGTTTGCTTCCAGCGCATCCCAATCCAGATTTTCGTAAGACTCGGTTGTTGACCAAAGAGAATCCTCAAATTCGTCCGCTTCCAGTGCTAAATGAGGTTGTTTGGTTGTACTTTCTGACGTGACGGGAACGTTGGTATCTAGCGCTACTTCAGGTGGGGGACGTTCGATTGCGGAGATTTTTTCGACCTGTATCGTCTGCTTGTTATTTACTCTGTCTGCGGTCCACAGTACTTGTTCTTCGTCTCCTAACACGGATATACCCTTCTCTGTCACGATATATTCCAGAGAGACGGGCAAGGTTACGTTGCTGAAGATTACGCTGAGACGTCGAATCAAGGTGGGTTGTAAGCTGCCTTGATCGACCTGTTGGTTGGATGGCAGACAGTGCTCCAAATTTCCGTTAATTAACCGGAGGCGCTTCGGCAAATCCTCTTCGCTGAGATATCTTCTCTTTCCTGTGCGGCTGAGTATAATCCTTGTGTTGACTTGATTTGCCCAGACAAGACCCAGACTTGCTTGTTTCTTGCCTTCGCCGAAGAATTCCGCCGTATTAAACCACCGTGACTGATAGTGGTACGACAGGTCCTGTCCGTCCCAACGTTGGCGGCCAGGATGATCGAAAGTATCCACGACTTCATTGAGGACTACAACAGCCATGTTGTGGTGGCTTGCAAGCTCATGGAGGCTCGCAGAAATTCTGAGAATGTCCTTCGAACGCTCGACCAGAGTAGATGTAGTCGTTTTGTTATCAGAGTGGAAGAGTTCTCCCAGAGCGTCAATGATGAGGAGCTTGATTTTCCTGCCCCCTGGGTTAGCCGCGGCAAACGAAGGAAAGGTCGTTGATAGGACATGCTGCAACATGGCCGCAGTTGGGATGGCAAGGGTGTGTACATGTTTTAGTCCACAATCGGCAGAGGTCAATGTTTCGTTAAGCTCGGAAATTTGGACCAGCCGATTCGTAGGCAGTTTCGAGGAGGTTGTCAAGTAGCAAGCACATGCAGACAACCCCCCTAGCTCTCGAGGGGCTTGTACGAACAGCGAAAGTTGAAGGGCAAGTTGTGTTTTTCCAGCAGAACTAGTAACAATTATTGATTATCACCCAAACATAAAGTCCACTGTATATTGACGCGTACCTTTCGCCTACAACTTCCCACACCATCCCAGTTCTGATACCTCCCCCGAGGGCCTTGTCGAGAACAACATCCCCTGTCGTAAACTTTTCATCTTCCACGCCATCCAAACTGTCGAGCCGGTTGAGTGCTGGCCAAGGAGTAGCACGGAGTAAGATGTCCATTATTCTCTTGATTTCCAGAGGTGAAGTTCTACATCGTTTGGCGATGTCTTGTGTCGACACCAACAATAGATCCCCGACGGTTTGAAAATTCCCTTTAGATATGGTGAGAAAAGGCTTAAAAAAACATGACTTCAATACCCTTTCCGAGCAAGGCTAACTCAGAGTCTTTCAACCCATGGTGTTTGAAAGGAACATTGAGGTTCATTGAGAGCAGGTCATGGGTAATGCAAGAAGGAACTAGGCCAGGACGCAATGTGACATTTGAGTGTGATGTACATGCATGATGATCATAAGAAGATAAGATAGTGCTACAATTTGGCATCTGTGTGTAATAGTCTAAGTTGAACGTTGTCGTCCCTGTGCGGTATCGGTTGTCCTCCGTAAAAACCCTCCAACAACATTTGTGACTGTTTCCGTTATCTGCCGCTGCTGGGTCTGGGTATGTTTTACGAAGAATAGGCGGACATTTGTTGCATTCCAGATTCCAAGGGGTGTCATGCCGCGGACATAGATTTCTCCCCAAATTAACGATGTCAACCATACAAGAGACGCATCAGACCACTGGACAATGCCTGGGTAAATTCTTGTGTTCTTTCTTGGAAAAGATCCAACATACCATGAACCTCCGTGCGGATATAGGAGGGTTGGCAGGAATTACACCCTCCAGGCTGACACCAGACAAGAATTTTATCACTTCAGCAGAAGGGACCGTGCTTTGTCTCTGCATATCCTCGACTCTTTGGATGACGACCGATATAAATATCATTACTGTGTCCAGAGGAAGCCTAAAATAACAAACGTTTCAGACGCAGGACATGGACAACATTTGTAAGAGAGGAAGTGTACCCTTGCTGCCATGAGGTTACCTGAGGGTATGTCAGCATAAGTCGATGAGATAGTAAAAGTGTCGATTACATACCCATTCTTGTGTAGGGACAAAACCATTTCTGCCAATATTTAGGGGCACTCGGTCCAGCGGGTTGAGAGTTTCGACAGACAAAGAGCGCCTCTCCCTCATCTTTCCTCGAACCTTCTCGGATATCGGAGAATCCGGTGTAACAGAAAGGGTTTCTGACGTTGGAGACATGAAAGAGCGGGTCACAGTTTCATCCGCTTGAGAGTCGCGGGGGCTATCTCCTGAATCTTGCTCTCGTTCTTGAGAACCGCGGTTTCCTGCTCCTTCACTCTCCAAAAGCCGTGCCTTCTCAGCTCCAGCGTCGACCATTTCAACCTCGTCAACAACAACAGGTGTTTTGCCTTTCGGATTGGAAAGTTTCTTGGCTTCTTTGGCAAGCTGAACCCTCTTTACTTCCCGGAGACCTCGTGCAAGTGTGAAAGTGCCCAAGTCCTCAAAAGTCTTGCGGGATTGGAGGATACCGTATGCGATATTAGGATTCTCCCCCAAGTGATGATAGATCACAGAACTGAAAACCTCCAGCCTAATGTTTGGGTCAGCTTTGAACATATGACAAGGGGGGTCCATACATGAAAAAGAGTAACCGAGGATGACCTTCATCCGATAATAGGAATAACGGATTGGAGAAAGAGGTTAAAAGTTGTATAAGCCGCGCAGAAGCAGACACTCCAACGTGCTTAAAATAGGGAGCTGCATTTGATAGTGCAATAATTAGAGAAGGATATAGCGATGTCAGACTTCCAGCCGTTGTGGCGACAATTGCATAAACAGCCTAATTGGTGTAAAGCTTGTTGAAAAGATCCTGTTGCAGGGAAAGATACTTACGTGAATTATGAAGTCGGCAGCTGTGTCGACTGGGCCCCACTTTGTCGGTAGTTGCACTTTGATTGGGTCGCTCAATCGAAGCCCAAATGCAGGCTCCGCTGACAGAGCCTGAACTATGTAGGATACAGCGCGACAGACTCCGTGTTGCTCTATGAAACCTTGAGAACAGTAGTATAGGAGTCATTATGAAATACCTACGAGGTTTATCCTTGATTTCTACACAATAAAATAGCAGGTATGCGATGAAATCCATAGACTTTTCAGACTCGAGCACAAATGTGCAAAATTTCTGGATATGTGTAATTAATAAAGGGTGGAGCTCAGAAAGAGGATTGGCATACCTTGTTGAGTTCGATCAGCTTCCAGAATAAAATGACTTTGGGGCCAGATATTAGCACGGTTCGTTGCGTTGATGGGCCCGTGCTCACTAGTTTCGGTGATATAGGGTAGCGATTTCCTCGCACCTGGCAAAAGATTTTTGAAGGTGGCTATCTGCTGCTCTACGATACTGATGATGCCCTCGAACAAGTATTCAAAATCTTGCGTGCGATGCTTGCGAACGTTACGTGAGCTTATTTCTCGAGGAATAATGCACATGGGGACTCACCAATTTCATGATAAAATACCTAAATGTATTCGTTTTGGCGGTTGGAGAGGCAACCTGGCCATCGACTACCTGATCCCTAGCAGGACCGCTTTGAAAGTCGAGCAATACACACAAAACCTGCAAACAAGTCGTAATAAGAGTTGTCCGAGGATCTTCTCCTTTAAAGACAAGGTGATTGTATGGAAGTTTGCCAGCAATCGTTCCAATAGTGATTGTGTCTGTTGTGCTAGAATTCATGGCTGTGTTTAGCAGCGAACACAGGATGGTAAGGACATCACGTCTTGGCATCTTTTGAACGATATGCAACGAATAAAACGATGGGTTTGTGAACAGGGAGGCAGCTGGAATGTAGATCTGTCGCGACAGCAGGACAAGAAGCAAACGCAATACTTCCGTTTTATTGCTATCAAAGATCGTGCTGTTCCCAAGAGAATTTGCCGACCCGATGCCCTTTTCCCTACATCCCAGCATTAAATTATTATAAAAAGAGGGAAGATCATCCTTAAACCTACCAGATAACGTAGTTGATTTTGTGGTGGTCAACCTGTATGTCTTTTGGGAGTGTGAACCCACAACAAAACAACAAATCCGTCACGGCATTGAATAGTTTTTCTCCAAGAGAGGGCAACAATTTTATTTTGGGTTTCGTTTTCGGGGCTTCAGGGGCTTGCGCTGTTTCGTGGTCGCTTTCCTCGTCATCTTCGATAATAAATTGTGGCTGGTCTTGGGCCTCTTCTTCTTCTTCATTAACTTCCTCCTTCTTCCACAGCACCTCCATTTCAAATGTGTTTGATTCGCCTTGCACCTCGAATACAACAGGGAGGACGCGTTGAAGGATGCGTATACAGTTGAGCACTTCTTTAGTTGCATTCTTCTCTTGTGATACGGAGGCGGATTTGATGAAGGAGGAAGCATATGCCGCCATTGAACTACTTGTAGAGGAGGGAAATGTGTGGTCCGAGATAGAATTGAAAAGGCGAGAGGTGACAACTTGGATAAGTGTGGCAATGTTCTCCGGTGCTTCAGTAAAGGCACGCCGAACTAAATAGCCCATATGAGAATTCGCTGGGTGTTTATACGGACATCTTACCATGATGTGGAGTTATGAGAGAAAAGACGTCAGACGCCGAGTCAAATAAGATGAAGTACTAAAGGGAGTTGTCGGTGTCAACTTGTCTCGGCTCCAGCTCCCTGGTCGAACGTACCTGTTCCCAGTATGTATCCGCTGCTGGTATATTCTGTGAAAGGGATGGTTAAAGACATGTTTAAACCGTGGACTACTCAACACCCACGCGGACGGTGAAGAGTTTGGCGATTCCATTGGCCTGGCTGGGGAAAGCCAGCTTTGCTTCATCGCCTAATAACCCGAAGGGAGCGCTAAACTTCTGAGGGATCTTGGAGAACATCCTCACGCGTGCGGCAACTAGGGCCACCGAAAGTGCGAGGTGTTAAATGGAGGAGTTCCAGAAGTTCCCAAGTACGTAGGCTTGTTGAGATAGCCGCTGGACAAGCAACACAGCCACATAATAACCTTCCTTCATCTGGTTCTAACACAATACCTGTCTGTCTCGTAGCTGTCTGTCTCGTAGCCCACCCCCCTCACAAGATGGAAGAAAGGTCATCAATTAGAAATCACAATTAAAAATTTCTCGACATCAAATTCAACAGTCCAATAGATGCCAAACGGAGACTATACTAAGTACTTCTGCGTATAAGACTTCAGGACCACCGACCCTGATTGATTAACCTTCCAGAAATCATGCCATGATAATGGAAACGAGTCCGGACAACAAAACTAGGCTGGCACTTCCGACGATTTTGGTTGCGCTGGATCCCATACTACTAGAACCGCTACCAGAACCGCTGCCAGCTGTGCTTGTATCGCTGGCTGGGGGAGCAGTGGCAATTCCATGTACTCCTCCGGTGACTGCACCGCTATCGGTTTCCTGATTAAAAATGGATCGTTAACAATGGACCTGGGCTGTTTCTGTTGGTAGAATCCTCACCGGAGGTCCAGTGAAGGCACGAGCAGCAGTAAGGAAGGCGTCGTACGTGTTGCCAGTAGCAGGGGCATTGATACTTCCAACCATGCCAGAGGCACAGTGCGTAGGCTGCACGTATATGATCGTAAGTCATTGTAATTCAAGTTATATGATCTTGCCTGTACTCACTGTTTTGCAATGGAACCAAATGGCTAAAGAAATTTCATGTTGGTGAGTTAATAGCAATGTTGATCGTGCTCTTTTACAACTTACGACTCGAATCAGTGATGTTGATCGTGAACGTAGATCCTGTGGTCACTAGGCCCGAATCAAAGCCACCGGGAGTGCTAGCAGAAGCATTGGCCACCAAATATGTGCATGGTTGTGCGAAGGACGACTGGGTCACTGAATGCGGAATAGTGCTTCCCAAACCACGTCAGAACTCTGGAAGATCATTCGAGGTATCACCTACCCAGCGAAGTAGAACGTGACGAGGGTGCCCACAGGAGCGGTAATATTAGCTGGACTGAAGACTTTGCCTTGGAAGCCAACATTAATCTATGAAAACAAGGTTAGTTCGCGAATGAAAACCCCTACGTGTTGTATTTTCTCACATTCATATGCCCAGTGGTATCAGCAGGGGCGGAGGGGACTGCAGGAGCAGCAGCAGAGGTACTCGATGCCCCGGCAGCCGTCGAATCGGGTGGGGGATAGTACTGTGCAGCAGCGAGGGCCGGGAGAAGGAAGAAAATAATGGATTTCGTGAACATTTCGAAGTCGTGCAATAGAAAGAAGGCGAGGACAGGTCTTGTGTCCTAAACTTATCACCTAACATAATATATCCCCCAAAGAGTTGCTGCGGGAAACCTCACGCAGGGCCGTGATTGTGGCGTGAAGCAATTGTATCCTGACAAACTTCAAAGTGGTCACTGTCTTCTCACTGTCTATAACGGTTGTCCTAAAATTGGGCAATGAATCAATTGATCGGTCAGATGGCCACTAAAAATAGCCTCAAGTCTATTTTTGTTTCTTCGAATCCAACATATGGTGGAATGCCGTAGTGGAGCGGAATGAAGATGTCGTGGCCACCCAGACAGGGTAATTTGCCCGCCGGACTGGGTCCATAGAACGCGTATATTCATAAAAGTTTCCTGGATTCGACTATTTGCGAACGGAGGAATGTCGCCGCAAAAATAGTCGTCGCCAGCGGTAATCATCTCTGCCGGTTTGTCATCTCGTTGCTGGAAATTCTTTCAAACTCCGTGGAAATTGGAAGAAAAACATGTTCTGGCTACAACATGATGTTCCAGAGGGGATGGGTTTATTCAGCATTGAGAAATTTCTTCTCATACTTCTCACATCTGTCACTTCAACCTCCTCATCGTTCCCAGGTGAGGATGACGCATGGCTTCAATCAGAACTACACGATCTGCGGCAAGGCAGCATATAGCCCGAGATGATCACTGTTCTGTTCTTTTCTTGTACGCACTCCACCGTGGGTTTGCGATATTTATGTCAAAATGTAAAGCACGGCTGGTTACTACAACAAGGTTACAACCCCTTTGGTTTTGAGAATCATGCGATAGCGAACACTTTTAAGGATGGCACTGATTCGAAACAACAGGTTGCCCATTTCTTAGAACTGACGGGATTCGTCCTGGCCACAAGAAAACGCAGTGGGCACCAAGCACAGCCAAATAAAATGGATTACCCAAGGATTACCTCGATGATCATGATACTCTAACTATTTACTCGTTAGCAGCCGATTATGCGACGAGGCGTAGGACTCGCGGCATTTGACCGCCAGGAGCAATCCAAGCGTTCGTTCGCAGAGCTCTCATCAGAGCTCTCACGATCTCAGGTAGACAACCTCCATTCACAGCTCGACCATTTCCGAACCGCGTTGGCGCATTTCGCGACCACTCATCGGGAATCAATCAAGAACGACCCATCTTTCCGCCATGAATTCCAGCAGATGTGCTCTTCCATTGGAGTTGACCCACTCGCCGGCCCGAGGAAAGGTGGATGGTGGGCCGAGCTTTTAGGTTTGGGCGATTGGCAGTATGAATTAGGCGTACAGATTGTCGATGTCTGTGTCACGACAAGGGAGCGGAACGGAGGATTGATTGAGATGTCGGAGCTGGTGCGGCTCGTTAGTAAACTACGTGGTGTGGGGGGAGGCAGCATAACGGAGGACGACGTCGTACGGAGTATCAAGACACTTCAACCGCTTGGGGCTGGGTACCAGGTCGTCGAGATTGACGGGTGCAAGATGGTTCGAAGTGTAGTCAAGGCCTTGGACGAAGATCAAACTGTCATTCTTGCTGTGGCTCGCGAGGAAGGCGGTCGTGTGGTCGAAGATCAACTCATCAAGCGAAGAGGATGGACGCGCGATCGTGCCCGCGCCGCGTTAGAGAACATGTTGATCCGAGATGGACTCTGTTGGTTAGATACCCAAGACGAGCAGGTTGGGCGGGCATATTGGGTGCCTTCCGCTATGAAATGGGAAATCTAGCTTATCTCCAGTCATCACAGAAGTGGTGAGTTTTTTTTAAAGACTAGTTGTTACAGTGCAATGATTCTCAGATCCTCCTGCAGATAACATACACGGCATAACAACAAAATAATATATGCTCGGTCGGCAAAGACATGTTCCTACCAGCAAAAACCAATCAAGCCATCGAAGAATCCATCAACGATTCTGGCGCTGATGGTTGCGGTTCAAGGGGTGTTGGACTTGGTGGCCTTGAAGGCTCATCTATGAACCCATGAGGAACAACAATCACTCCGAAGACAGCGTCAGAATCTCACCTTTGACTTCCGTCCTACCGCCTGCCGACATACCGTGGACCGAGAAATTGATGCATTTGACAGCCAATGTTCTCAAGTTGACAAGGACCAATATCCCCGTGTGGGCGAAACTGGGAACCATAATTACACGGCATCTCGTCGAGGGTTTCCCCTTCGCCCTTTGATGATCCGTAATTAATTTTGTTGCGAATCTTTTTTGACCACCGACGATATAAATGTCTGGCGTTTCCCTTATCAGGAAGGGGTCGTCCGCAAAGTAAGGATGGCACCACAGTGTGTCAGGCGCAGTTGGGGCCATGTGTCTCCACCTTAGTGTGGACTCGAGGATTGACAGGCGTGTGTTTGGTGGAGATGGCAAATACTTGAACATGTCATTCAGCGGTTGTCCAGAGTTTATCAACAGGTTCCTTTTTATTGAAGGTCGTGCTTTAGGAGAAGAGCCTTCCGCCTCTTTGTTAGATGCTATTGTCAAATATGTCGGGTTTGTTTCGCAGGTAAAGGTCGGGTAACGTGCTGCTTCGCCAAACATGGCCCGTGGAAATGGCTGTTGAGGCATGATAGTACCGGCAGGGTCTGATTCACCTGGTAGGATGTGAATAGGCATGGCACTCGCAATGTCACTCAGAGCGGAGGATAGATTCAGGATAGGGTGGGAAGAGAACGACGTCGCATCATATCCAAATCGTCGCTGGAACACCAGGTTAGATCATGATGCCATGTGAAATGAATGACGAAACCCACCGCTTTTCTATCTTCAAGAGTTGGACCAGGCTCTGCGACAATTGACGCAATCGAAGCAAGGGAATCTCCGGCTATTATTAGCCTTGATATGCATGTGGCAGATTCCTGGGATTTAACACCACCGCCTTCAGCGACTAAATACTCAACGAGCATCTGTATTTGAGCATCGGCGGGTGAGTTTGAGCCGACATCAAGCCCTGAAATAGCAGCAATCCATTCATCAGGCATCGCTTGTCCATCTTGGCCTGGGAAATGTTAGAGCCAAACTGAATGTATCAGAAAAATAGCCACACCATCCACATCCATCTCGTCCTCTTCTGACGCCTCTATTGTGGACTGAGGGGCCATTTCCGCACAACACAGGTCAATAACCTCGAAATCTCCATTCGGTGTCTCCATACCCAAGGCGCCGGTGATAATACCTGTTACCAGTCGAGCATTTCTGACGCGATCGCCAACAAGCCTGATTCGTCCGGATTCATCCTCCAACATGACATCGTCTTCAGCAGAACAGAACTTGGACGGAGGCGGAGGTGGGGGTATAGATTGCTGGTCGAGCAAAGGTTATATCATCTCAGCAAGTTAATAAGGAGTTCCCTTACATCTCTGGCAATGTCTATCATGACATTGGGCTTCAATGGCATATCCATGTAGACCGTACCCACGACATAGCATAATTTTCCTTTCTCGACATCAAGAACGCGTGGAATCAAGGAAGGATTGCCTGTGAATTTGGGTTGAAAAGCTGGGGCCGCTTAATCAGAAAAGACTTACCCGCGACTGCGTTCCACTTTTCACGCGCATTCTTTTCCACAAAGTCTTTGAGAAGGCGCAATCTTATGAAATAAATGTTTGAATACTGATGCTTGTATGACTTTTGAGAGCTGCCGATCAGGAATGAAGGTGTATTGGGGCTGGGTGGAAGGATCGTAGTCGTTGTTCTTGTCAGAGGTGGTGGCAAGGGACTAAGGCAGGATGAGCAGGTGAGGTCCAAAGTGGTCTGGCGTCTTACATTGCATACGATAACATGGTTAAGGGAGAGGGAGAAACAGTGGCACGCGTCGCGTAAATTTGGTCTTGTTATTTATTGTACATAGTGATCTATTTAACAGGGGCGAGCATATGTCCCATGCCGGCCACTTCCCTCTCCCTTTTTGAGGTTACTTTCACTGTGTTCGTGCTTTTTGGGTCTCTGGATATGCCCCAACGTATCCAAGGCATGCATGGAAGAAGAAGAATCCTTCAAGCTCTCCGTGATCTCAACCTATGACATATTCATTTACTAACCGCGAACTTCCACAGATCAGATCAGCACTCACGATATCTGCCACAAGTCTGTCGATCAACTGTAATGATATGAGGTTGAGTGAAAATGAATCGAAGCGAAGCAGAGAGCAGCGAACTCACCACTTCTGTCACATTCTCGCGGACCACGACACGCAGAATCTGAATCTGGTCGAGGGAAGGAGGGAGCTCGTAATTAGGCACAATCCTATGGGATCGATGGTTTGAGTACGACCTCCGAGAAGGATACATGACAAAAGCCTCACCAGCCCTTGGACCGTAGCAATGTCTGAATCCAAACTTGTTGGATTTCGGGATGTTCTTGTTTAAATTTGTCAGAGAAGTGAAAAGCAACGACAGGAAGACCAGGCTCATATGCCTATATTTTGTTGGTCAACATAAAATGCAGGGGGTCGGGGTTGGAAATATAATAAACCTCAATATCTTGGGATTCGATTCCTTTATCGCCGCGAGCGCCAACGGCTCGGTGGATGTCACTGATGACAGTATAATATCTCGTACGTTCGAGTGCGCGGCTCAACAGCCTGGCGTTCTTCATATCAGCTAGGCCGACAGTTCGATATCCTTCAAATCCGAGATGGAGGAAGTTGAAATACTGGGCAATGATAGGTGCCGCTGGTCGCGAAAAGTTGAGCGAGAACGAATATTCCACAGAACCGAGGTAATGAAGTTCAAAGATGAGATCCCTAGGAAGGTGTTTCTTGTCTCGCCAGACAACCCAGCCTACGCCGACGTAACTGAGCCCAAATTTGTGGCCTCTATCCAAACAATTCAAGTCGTGACTCGTGCTGCCCAGCCTTATAACTCACGAAGCGTTGATAGAGACGACACGCGGTAATTTAAAGTCCCAAGGTAATTTCGGCTACGAGGAGAAACAATCAGTGCGTCATATGGACCAAATGATACGCCATACCGTCACAAATGGGGCCACGAATGCCCCAGAAGCGCCATCAACTAGAAAATCAAAGTGTTATTGACATACACAAGCCAAGTATTACGACGAACCATGGATTGGGACATAGTTGCCGGTTTTGGCTTCGTATTCATCTAAGAGGTCAGACATCTCCTTGACGGGTTCGTAATGACCTGTGTAGGTGCCTTTAAATTATATTAGAGCAGGAAATTGCAAGCGTGAAGGAATAGCGCGTACTCCCCAAAATAACGAACACTCCAATCGTGTTCTCATCGACATAGTCCATAGCTTTCTTAGGGTCCAACCGAAATCTGCTTTCAATGGAAACGGGGACGAGTCTGCATTCGACATCGAAATAACGAGCGAACTTCTCCAAAGCTACTTGAGCATTTGCCCCCATGACGATGTTAGGGCTAAGGCCCAGTTAACAGATGAACCACAAAGAGAAAAAAGAAACCACCAACCCCGGTTCGTGGATATTTTTCCCAGCAGCTTTGCGTTTCTCTTGCCATATTTTTTTCATAGCAAGTCCTCCAAGTTGAGCGCCCTCTGAAGATCCCGTAGTGGCGGTGCCTATTGCTGACTTGGCGGACGGGGCATGCCAGAGTTCGGCAAGCATAGAGACGCCTAACGAAGAATTCCAGTAAGAGCGTCATGGAAACCGACAATTCAACATACATCGTGTGTGAATAACCTCTGAAAGGACGAAAATGATCAGTAGTTCAGGTGCTGCATGAATAAACGAGAAACAAACGGGTGGCTGGGTATTCGTCAGAATCTAGAACAAGTGTCAATTTGACCGCATCGCCAGAGGTAAAGCAAGTTACCAATCAAATTCTTAGACATATTCTCGCGCACAAGCAAATCAGCTTGGGGCGGCATCCAGGTGTGTACGAAGGACGCCAGGTTGAGCACAGTCGAGCCATCTAAGAAACAGAAGTCCTAAGTCAGATATGCTTACGCGCATCACGAGCACGTTATAATTACCGAGACTGAGTTCGTCATGGATGAACCTGTAAGCAGCATCTGCGCTAATTCCCTAGGAATAGGCTTAGTTTTATGTTGATCTTTGAGGATTTTATTTAATCACCTTGGAAGGTATGTGGTACTTGGGAAGTGGGTTGGTCACATAGTATTCCCCAGAGGAGTAGGTTAATTCTTCCGTCACATGGGATAAGGTCCTGTTGTGGGGCGCATTCTTTTTTTTTTCCTAAATCCCACTGGACATGACAAGGAGAATTTTCATACTGGAGAGAACACTGACATGGGACTCCTGGATAATTCTGTCGGGATTGACATGCTGCAGGAGGTCTGAGTAGGGCTCCTCGTATACTGGAGAATATTTTCCCATACCTTGGAGAGAGCCATGATGGGGGATAACAAGAAAGTGAATGAATGTCCAATGAATGTCTTTTGAGCGACATGATGATGGTGATGTCATAAGTTGGGTCATAGGTCTCTCTTGGGAGCCAAACTAACGGGATCATTCGAACCATGGGCGGACCCAACCTCGAGATATTCAAGTTCTCCTTGTATTTATTCGTTCCAATCGCTGCCCTCGTTCACTTTGGTGATCCAGAGTGGTATAGAACTACCGTCGTTCCTGTACGTTGCTTTCCATTGCTCTTTTCTCTAGCTCTCAATACGAACAAAATTTCTACAGTACCGGGACAAACTCTTTCCCTCATTAGACCGCACCAACCAGGTATTCAACTCGACTTAGAGTATTCCCTAGAAACTTACTGGATCTACTTCCAGCGGATTCCAACGGACCAAGCTGGCGTGCGGGAAGAGCTTGCGAGGATAAAAGCCGAGCGAATCGCGAGACGTGCACAGAGAGAAGCAGAGGAAGGGAAAAATGCGGAACAGTAACAGTTGACATGGTGTGTCCTCACCCTTATTGTTTCTCTGAGACTTACGCATTCCTTGTTGAAGCTGGTTGATATATTTAATGCAACTCTATCCCGCCTCGTTCTAACGGCCTTGATTTTCTACTTCTCGAAACTAAACAGATGGCCATCGTCGTATTTCACCGTCCATTGTTCTCCTGGGTGACCTAGCATCCTCTGATACTCCGCCACTGTCTCTAAGTCTATTTTGAATCCTCCGCATACAATAAAAACAACCGAACATCGCGCATTCTCTCCACTGTCGGCACTTGGAGGAACTAATTTGTCGAATAATGCAGGATGATAGGCTGGGACAAGTGTCGTGGAACATGCCAGCTCTACGAGAAATTTGTGGTCATCTAGGGATTGTTGGTATTGAGAACGACAAATTTCATCACCTTTCTTACTCACTTGCAAATGATACAAGAGCTTGCATGCTCAATTCATCAGGAAGACTTGTCGTCTTGACCCCTCCTATTCTCTCCAATGCCAGCTTCACGACGCCTGCAGCTGGTTCCGACGCACCTAGCGATCCTGCTGCTTTTGAAGAGAAGGACGTGAAATGCGCCAAATGTACGGAGTGTTCTTCGTTATAGACTAAGTTCACTGCAGAAGGTAGGACTTTTTTCTCGCTATTGAATCGTCCGTTATTGAGCGACATTGAGTTATAGAAACAATCAGAGCCAATGGTTTCGAGTGCGATAATTGGTACTGCGACGGAATGAGTTACTTGTCAATGAAAAAAATTACGACCCATACCATGGTCCCAACCAACATCTTTGCAACCGACGATGATCCCTCCCAATAACCCTCCCCCTCCCACACTACAAAAAATCGCGTCGGGTACATGTTGAATTTGATTCTTGATCTCCTGAATCATAGAGCTATGACCTTCCCACAAAGTTGGATCATCGTACGCTGGGACGAGTACCCTATTGAAACCTGTTGGATAGCTCCGAGATGTCATCCCATCTCTGGACTCACGCTTTCGGATGTTTCGCAACCAACTCCTTTGCACTTTTCAAGGCTTCAGAATATTGCCGCCCTCCGACGATTACTTCAGCTTGTTCCCGCGTTAATATTTCCAGAGTGCTTTGGGCATTGCCATTGGGTATGAAGACTGTGCATTTGAGGTCGAGAGCCCGCGCAGCGCAGGCTGCCGCCAAGCCTGCATTTCCACCTGATGCAATCACGAGATGTACGGAAGGGCCGTGTTTCTCTTTCGCCTTTTGGATGAAGAGAGAGATCCCTCTGTATTTGAACGAATATGAAGGGTGGAGGTTCTAACGCGGATGATCAATGATTAGATTATAGATTATTTGGGAAATTGATGGGCAGGTCCCACTGGTGCTGACCTCGAGTTTCAAATAGACTGTTGCGCCCGTAATCTCTGACAGTCGACTTGAGTAGATCAAAGGAGTTTCTTTCCACAAATTTTTCCTGGGGGTGTTCATGATGACCGAGAGGATTAGCCTATATATATACCTGAGTCCTGGAATGCTCCATCAAAACTTCTTGTTTGTCGACCACGAACACACTTTTCTTGGGTAATAATTCTATTATACGAATTGCCACATGGGAAGTATTGTGCCTGCGGAAGTACTTCGTTATAAATACAGGATGTGTCCAGTGTCCAGGCAAGCTCGACGGAGAGATTGGAGGGGTTTTCATCCAAGAACTCCCATTATTATTGTTCAACTCACGAGCATGCACTCATGCTCCTACTAGTATGGACAAGATTATACCAGATATACATTAGTGAAGAACGAACTCTTGTTATTTTCCTGGACAAAGATGCCTGCCAATCGAAAAGCCTCCGAGGGACCGATCAATCATTTGAACGGGATCTCTTTGAGTTCGTCACCACAGTCGAATAACCCTGCCTCGCTTCTTCATCGTGAATACTACTTCGACAATCTTATTACGCGCAGCTTCAGACACACGAGTGTACGGCGCGGTGACTCAGTTAGCCCCCCTATACCTAGTATCCCGAAAATTATATGGCCCTTAAAACAGCAAAACGGGGAAAAAAGAGTGCGAAGCAAGATCCTTTGGATTTCGGAGGACTAGACCCAAACATGATGATGGTACCCATATTCATATCCTTCATGATTGATTCATTGTCTTAGACGTTTCGCTACAGTCGTTAATGAGGAAGATTCCACCCAACGCTGTAACCGGGCGTGTGGACCTTCTGGATATCGTAAAGTAAGCTTTTCTGTACTCAAAATTTGGTCCACCTTGGCTCATACGTAGCCAAGATACATGGAAGAGAACCCTTCGGAAATGGACCAGCTTATGAACGAGGTTGATAAGCACGGAATTGGCTCACCAAAGGTCGACCTCGACACCTACGACTACAATGCCTTGTCTCAGACGATTACAGATGAGAAAGAATGGGTCATTCAACTGGAATCAATGGGTTTTGTGGACGGAGCTGGAAACCCAGTCGATCCCGACAGTGCACACAGCTCGACTGGCGTACAGCCTACTTTTATTCTCTATTGTTATGATGATACTGGAGCCTATCGTATCACTCATGAATGCATTGGTCTGCCCGATTCCAAAACCATTCTTCAGTGCGCATGCCCTCTTTTCACTCCGACCCTTTTTTCGAAATATTTTCTAGAACAATACAGCGTGCGATAGCCGAACCGTGCTTGCCACTGAAACCCGGCTTGCCTTCACATCTCCTCATCTCAGTGAAGCTCACTCCACATCTAGCTGCTATCAAACCCTTCCTGGACTCTTTGCCAGCTCCATTCCACTGGCGACTTGAGACTCAGCAGGAAGCTGAAGGTGTTCATGAAGGCATTCATGCTCTCAATCAACAAGGTGTCCAAACAGGATTGGTCCTTGCGGAAAAGGCGAAAACAGCCGGAAACAAGGCTTTCTCTCAAAAGGATAGACGATCAGCAATCAAAGCTTATAGTGAGGCTCTATCTCATCTGGTTGATGTACTCGCCCAGAAACCAAACGACGAAGACGAGCAGAAGGCAGTTAATCTGCGAGCAATATGCTTTGCCAACAGAGCTGCCACATACCTTGTTCCCGGGAATGGCATGGACTTGAAGAAAGCTTTGGAAGACGGCAAGGCCGCAGAGGCCGTTAATCCAAGTTACGCAAAAGCGTATGTTCTCTCGTTTTTCTAGTGGAATTCCTTTGTCATTGTTTTCTGTCCAGTTACATCAGACAGTCTACGGCATTGCAAAGGTTAGGAAAGATAGACGATGCCCAAGATGCGATTGCCCGAGCCCTTCGTAGAAAAGATTTGGAAAACGACGCTGGCCTCGTGGATTGCCTAGTGGACCTACTTACTGCGGGCCAAGGCCTTGCGAACGACGAGGAAACGTTTAAAAACTGGATACTTGACGTCCTTATTAACGATCGCAAGTCTGCCGAACGGCTGAAGGATATTGGAGGCGAATGGAGGAGAAGATGCGATGCCCAATTCTCGAAATTTAAAAGATAAGGGAGAACATGGTTATTTACCAAGCTTTCCTGCGCTATCTCCCTTCAGCTTCAGCCTAATTGAAGGTTGTTCTCTCTTCCTGGCGTTGAGGAGTAGTGGTCTGAACAGCTCAAGTCAATTAGTTTTGACAACTCTTCGATTTGCCACGACGCCTGTGACCATATCCACTTTTTTTTTTTTCAGTTCTAATGGCAGTTCCTCCAGGAGTCCTAGTAGGTCGCCTTCAGCTGGAAGAAACAACAAGGATTCGAAGTGGAAGGTACTCCAGCTGGCTATCTAAAGTTTGGGAGATCAAATTTAGACAACCTTTGTGAGTTTTCGGCCATCTCATATCCTCCATGACGTTCAATGGCGGATTCTGGCTTTAGAAGAACAGGGTTAGGCTCATTCCATGGTCTTCAGGTCATGGGCGATAAGAGCGATTACGACTTGTATGTTTCGTCCGGTTTGGGACAGAAGGTGAGACATTGCAGTGGACAGTGACTCGTGCTTGTTTTCTAGAAGAAAAAAAGGACGACGGTTGCTCAACACCTGAAGATTTCCAGTGCATTGGGGGGACTGCGAATCTACATGGGAAGCTATGATTCCAGGCTGGAGCCATGCGAGGTGCATTGTCTTTTACCTTACGGGGAACTGATCATGACTATGCATCCCATGATACTGGTGGTTTCGAGGTCCGTTTTCTTTGGACTGCGCAAGATAGGAGATCATTTTCATAGGGGCAACCACGGAGATATATTAACGTTGGGTAGCTTTTGGGCTATCTCGGCTGCACAGGTCCTCGTTGCACAGGGTGCCTTTGTATTACGGCGAAAACAATGTCAAAATTGGTGAACACGAAGCATAGATTGATGCCGTATCTGTCCAACCTTCCACCCTTGCGGGTCGACTCTCCTTATGTTTTTATGCTGCGGAGCAGAACGTTGACAGAACGTTATAGATGCTTCCGCGTCTTTTTACATAGTTGAGGGCACCCATTGATGCGTGCTACGTTCCTTGAGTTCCCTTATGATCGGACATAGATAATACCTATATGCTCGGTACGTAAACAACTTTGGCTTCATTATAATATGAGCTTGCGAAATATCTAGGTCCGAACTTCCCCGTCGTACAGGTATTTGTCCCATTGGGGGAGGAGACCAAGTATTATATAAATTCTTTTTGGGAAATAGACCTCTTTCTTCCACCCAGTAAGGGCCATAGAAGGACCCACGTGGTACACAACGGATTTGCTAGATATCAACGAAATTCCTCTGTGGGTGCGAGGCTGCGAGCTGGATCTTCGCTCTCGGGCTGGACGCGAAAAGTACCGGGTTTATGTCCTTGAAAAATGTGGCCCTGCCATCGCTTCTGGAAAAGGAATAGCACTGGCTGGTACAGTCGTCGTCCAGAAATTGGAGATGATCAGTTGATCGCTGATGAGAACATTGGCATTGCCTCTTTCTGGTTCTCATGAATTGGAGATGTCAAGATATTCATCGCGAAGCCGAGTTTACATTTAAATGACATGAACATGTACTTGAGTAAAGGGTACTTTTCCTGCTATGCCCCTTTTAGGTTCAAATCCTACCACGATATCCAACGAAAGAGGGAAAATTCCGTGTGTTGCAGTCATAAATATAGTAAATGGGTTACACGAGTGTTAACGAGATGTAAAACTGGAAGATATATATGTAGGACATATTCCACGGTTGTTTGACAAGCGATGATCACCGCTCGAACATCAGGTATTCAGAAATAATCAAAGGAACGGGCAGGGTGGTTATACGGGATAGGTCTTTCGCACAAGGGGTTCGAGCAATGCACCATGATTCAGAGAGGGACGCAGTACTAAGGGACGAGCAAGCGGAGCGACTGGGGTTTAATACGAACCCCGGGAGGAGGAGGAGCTGCGATAAGAATGGAGGCAGGCCCGCAGCGATTAGTTGATGTCACCAGTGTATGTTCTGACGAGCATCGGGCGTGTTCACCAGTCATCCCGTAGCAGTACATGCACAGAACCGCGACGCAGCGCAGTTGGGGGGGTGATGCGGCCTAATCTTTTGCAGGAGATTCCATTTCCCCGAAGGTATGAAATAATGTGTCGGATTGGGATGGAGGAGTGCAAGCAGAGGAGTTAATATAGCGGTGGTTATTTTTGTTGTTGCGCAGCCTCACGTGTTTGACGGACTGCGGATTCTTGGCACAGATCGCGTTTCTTCTATCCGACTGCGCACCGGCGTCTCCTCTTTTTTCGCTCTTTTCTCGTTCTTTCCTTCCTACCACAACTATGCATCTCGAACAACCACCTTCGCGAAAGGGTAAGGAGCGCGACCCTGCCCCAAGAGATCGCGACGCACCGCAACCCACAGATCTCGACGAGCGACTAACAGCGCTACGCAGACGCACAGCGGGGTCCGTCCTCCTTGACTTTTTATATCCCTCGTTTTCCTCACCGTTATTTATCCAGAGTACCCCGCCCCCGAGATAAACCTGACCGGGAACGAATGCCGGTCCAGAGCCCGAATCATCAGAGCTCATTAACAAATTCAACCCAACCATCATCGTCCACGCTCACCCGACCGGAGCGTTCCCCAAAGCTTGCAGTGTCCTCTCGACAAACGCCAGCCTCGCCGCGGCGGCATGCTTCCCCACAGGTTATTGTCTCTCGCCCGACACAGGATGCGGACCATGAGGACTTTTCCCGCAGGCTTAAAATATCATCATCGCCTTCCCCGAGGCCGGCTCAACCTGCCCACAAACAAACCGCTTCCCCAAAGCTCTTTAATCCCGATACTGACCCTATCCCAATGCGACGTGTTGCCGAGCCAGAGGTACTCTCAGATGGTACTGGAAGCTCTTACGTCCATGTACCCCGCGCCGCTGGATCAGCAACTGCAAACCACAGGGAAGAACGAGGCAACGCTGCTCGCCAGCTGTTTGATCATCGCAAGGATGACCCCGTCCGTTTTTCTGTCTTAGCACGCCCTCCCCATGGTCGACCCACACCCGTATCCAAATCCTCAGGCGATTACGTTTCAGCGTCGTCCACATCATCATACGCCGCATCGATCTCGTCTTCTGCCTTCACCTTATCCTCGACGACTGATGGTTCTTCGGCGTCTTCCGCTCTGTTTGACGGTCGTCCCAACCAGGGTCCAGGTACTGAGGACTCTGGTAACAGCGTCTTCTCAGTGCAATTAAAAAAGCTATACCGCAATATCAGCAACTTGGAAAACAAAATCAAACAGGAAGATTCAATGGACGAGGCTGATGATAGCATGAGCACAAGGGTTATGCTCAAAGGAAAGGAAGTTGAGAACGAAGACTTGGAGAAAGAGAAGTGGAAGAAGCAGATTTTCGACCACAAAGAGTCAGTTTTTTGTTATCTTATCTGTTCTGCCGCCACTGTGCTAAACAATCATTCAGACTTGCGGACACCATGCATAATCTCCTCGAAATCTCCTTGGCGCCGTCCGTGCCGGCATCTCTCCGTAACATCCCGACAAAGTACAACATCATCGTCAGACTATGGACATTCGCTTTTCATAAACTACTCGAATCCCTTCGCCGCGCTTCCTTCACCTCCCCTCTAGCCTTGGAACATCTACAGGATTTTATTTACTATGCCTACACATTCTACACGGGTCTACTGGAAGAACCCACTCTCAATTCTTTCAAATCAGGATGGTTGGAAGCCCTTGGTGATCTCGCACGGTATCGGATGGCCGTCGCCGCCATGGTGCATGGCGGCGTTAGTGGCCAGGGTGGGCTCACAGCCAAGGCAGTCTCCGAGGTTACGGTTGAGTCCGCGAAAACAGGCACTGACGCCGATGCCGGTATGGCTGCTCCTGGGTCTAATGGCTCGCTCAGCGACGCTCCCGCAGCGCGTATCGATGACAGCCCCTCTCCCAGTATCGGAGTAATGGCTGCTCGTTTAATGGACGTCGAACCTGAGAAGGAGCGATGGAGGAATATCGCCCGAGATTGGTATGGTGCGGGTTTGGCTGAACAACCCGGCACAGGCAAATTGCACCATCATCTAGGGCTGTTGTCGAGAGAGGTGGACGGAGAGGAATTACGAGGCGTGTATCACTTCGTCAAAAGGTATGGGAAATATTTTCGATCATGTTGATTCCGGGCTAACTGGCCTGGCTTTCATAGCATGACGACACTCCATCCCTTCCCTACGTCACGCGAGTCGGTTTTGCCCATTTGGTCCCATGCTGCTCAAGCACGACGATCAGTACCTGATGCGCGTGCCTCCGAGTTGTTCGTCTTCCTGCACGGGATGCTCTTCACAAACATCCAGCTTGACGACTTCCAACCAACACTCGCCCGGTTTGTTGAACGCCTCGAAATCGAAGGCGCCGAAGAACGCGAGTGGATTATGATGGCGGTCATTAATATCTCGTCCGTTTTTGAATACGGCAGACCGAGTGGTATCCTTCGCAAAGTCGGTTGTGTCGGATCAAAAGAAGTGAATGGACCGCAAGCCGCCGCGGCGATGCGCGTTATGGCGAAGAAGGCCGCGGCTGGTGTGCCGGGATCGACACACCTTGGAGGAGTAGACGAGGAAAGGATGGATATTGATGACGAACACAGAGGCGACGCCGCGATGAAGTCGCTTACATTGGAAGATACGCTTCCCGAACAACCACCCGCCTTCAAGTTTGCCCTCCAACTCACCTTTTCCATGCTCTCCCATGTGCTACGACGGCCGACTCGCAAATCGTCCCAATATTCTCGTTCCAACCTCAACCCTTACCTCACCGTTCTCCTCACATTCCTTTCCACCGTGTTGAAGCACCGCCCCACTCTCGACGTTCTCGAACGCAGCATCCCTTGGGAAGAACTCGGGGCCTTTTTTGCGACCGTTCCCAGGAAGATCATGATCAGCCAAGGTTTGATGAGTGAACCGGGCAAGTCCAACAGCCACCGTAATGTCGAACGATGGGTCATGCTCACCAGCGGCTGCACACCTCCATTGGTTGAGGATTGGTGCCTCCGCGGGATGGAATGGGTCGGCCGCAAGGTGTACGAGCGTGGGTTCTGGAAGAGCGGCGAGGAACGCAAGGCAGAGCTCGAAGTTCTGGAGACCGCTGAAGGCGGCCAACTCACGGACGGGACGATCGAGGACGATGACGGCGAAGAACACACGCAAAAGAGCTCGTCGACCGGCGATCTGATCAGACGCTGGGTACGCATTTCTCGATGCGCGGTCAATATTTCTAGCACCGTCGATGGCTTGACCTGGGTGGATGGCACTCGAGACTGGAAGGTCGAGGGCAAACTCGCTGAGAAGGTCGCAAGATGGAAAGAAGAGGACCGTATTGAGCGAGAGGAAGAGGAACAACGGAGGATGGGTCGACGATGGGTCGAAGATGCTATGGACATTGACGAGGACGGAAGCGAAGATGTTTCCGAGGAGAGCGAAGACGACGAAAACGACACAGAAGACATCAAGGCGCTCAAGGTTTGTACTCCCAGTCAGGTCTTTCCTTTCATGATCATTTACACCTCATTTTACAGGCTCGTCGCAAATACTTGAAGAGTCTTCTTCAATCCGGAAGGCTGGGCATCAGCTCCTCTCCACCTCGCGCAAGAGTTCCTCGCACCTCGAGGAAACCCGCCGATCCAAGAGCCAAGCTACCTATCGTGCCCGGTTATACGAGTCTCGTCGTGGATACCAACATTCTCCTTTCCTCCCTCTCTATGGTCTCATCACTCATCGAAAGCCTTCGCTGGACCGTCGTCATCCCTCTTCCTGTCATTATGGAGCTCGATGGCCTCTCCAGCAACACTTCTCAGCTCGGGGAAGCTGCTCAAACTGCAATGTCTTACATCTCTTCCCACATCCGCTCCCATGCGCTCTCTTTGAAGGTGCAAACCTCAAAGGGTAACTACCTGACCTCTCTCAGTGTCAGAACAGAGGAGGTCGATTTCAACGGAGGCAACACGGAGAAGAGTATGGACGACTTGATCCTCAAGGCCGCTATCTGGCAAGATGATCACTGGGTGGATAGGTCTTCGATGCTCAAAGCACCTTCAGCAACACCAGCCGAGTTGAACAGCGCCGTCAAAGTCGTTCTGCTTAGTCTCGACCGAAATTGTATGTTTTATTTCTTTGTTTTCTCGTTTCATCACAAACTAATCGCGATTGATTTCCTCCTCCTTCCAGTGCGTCTTAAAGCTCGGTCAAGGCAATTACCTGCTGCAGGTGAAAGGGATTTAGCCTCCCTTCTCGCCATCGCGACATAAAGAAACGGAGCACCAGATAAATTCATTTACTTATTCCATGTCGTCTACCCTTCAATGAGTAGTCGGACACCATACCACTTCTTCCCAAATCTTGGTCAGCAGGTGGCTCCCAGCGCCTAGTCGATTTTCGCGAATTCTATCGCTGAGGATGGCGTTGCGGTTCGGGGCTTTAACCTCCCCAGAAGCTTTGGGTCTTCCATGTTTGCGTCGGCCCATCATCAAGTCTGACCCTATCTGGTAGTCGCCAATTTGCCACCGGGTATTGGATTGATCCATCCGTCCCAATCCGCGCAACCGGATAAAATCGTTTTAGCTCTAGCATTGTTTTTTTTTTGTCATTTATCAACACCTACCAATCACTTTCCTTCAATTTCAATGCCATACATACAAAACATGTTGCCATACCACTCATTATACCTCATCCACATTATCTTTATCATTTGTCTCTCATCGCCTTCTTGTATTTTTTCTCACTTTTGTATTACCTATTTCCCTGTACAGAAGTTGACAACATCGATGATCAAATACAAACGCGTTCCAGAATCAAGATTATAGGCGTAAGATTATTTACATGGGTTTTCGAAGCAACTTCGTAACAAGGTATCCTACATAGTCTCTAAGATTCTTCTTCAGCCAAGAGTCGATCGGTCTGAGAAAGGTCCTCCGTAGCTACAGCCAAGACGGGTTCATAGGCCGCTTCTCTCTCTTGACGGAGCTGGCGAGGGAGCAGAGCGTAGCCACCGAAGTAGGCAATTGGCAAGACCTGTATAAAAAAAGAGATGGGATGTGAATGCCCGGAAATAATCAAATCCTATGCCGTCAGAATGACACGTACGACGATCCAGATTTTCCAGAGAGGATGTGCCCAGGTTGTGATTGGGCCGCGACCTGTTAGTGTCTCCCACCACTCCAAACCACTGCGGACCTGAAAATGATGGTGGTGTTAGCTGGGTTATTCTCTAAAAATGTATCGGTTTGATCTACCTGGAAGAACGCAAGAGCGATGATCGTAACTCCGAGGCTGATGTGTAGGATATTAAGGGGTGGGTGATTTTGGGTTATTGGTCCAAGTTGCGCCAGTTTCACTCGACGATTGTGAATAAAGCGCCCAAGAAGGACTTGTGCGTAATAGGCGAGTAACAGAAAAATTCCGCCGACCTGGAGGGATCCAATAAGTATTATGTCGTCGTAAAAAAATTCAGGCAATATCGTACTCACCTCATGATCATTAGCAAAGTGGATTCTAAAGGATTCCTTCGAGAACACGACGGCAGGTCCGAGAAGCACCCCAAAGGTGATAATGGGAAAAGCCACCGCCATATTGGTTAACCAATGTGCCTTGAACCATTCTGGCCTGAACACCCGGCCCCAGCGTGCAGTGAGGGATCCAGTGGGCAGCACCACCAAGAAACCAAGACTGACGAGGAAACCATGCACAAGTATGAGCTTCTCAACGCGTTTGTACCTGTCATGTGTTCCTTGGTCGGGCTTGGGCGCGCTCTTGGTCGGCCTCGAGGCCCGGACGAATTCCTTCGTCAGATCGAATTTGAGGTAGCCTGTATTCATACGACCGTGCTGGGTAAGAGAAGAGTCGGGATCCTTGTTTGGTCGGGTGGAGGAGGATGCAAACACCATATTTTCCCGAGGATCGGCGCTAGCTAATAACGAGTGATTGGCAGGGATCTGAAAGGCGAACTTTGGGCGCCCAGGGTCGGACTATAGCATGGGATAAAAAAAATGGCGGTGATTAGCGGTTCTCGCTGCTTGGATGTGACAAAACTCACGGTGGACTTCTTGGGTTCGACGACCTTTGCAACTCGCGGAGGGTCGCTGACAGGGCGGGGCTCGGAATAATGACTCGCATAACGTTGGGACAGGGTTGTTGAACCGTCCTCATTGTTCCACATAATGACGGAATGTGTGTTGATCATTCTCTCGCCGAATCCACTATAGACATCAAGTGTTTAGTAGAGTCCATTGGTTGCGAGGGTAGCGCTCACACAGCAACCCAGCCGACAGGATCCAACAGAGGAGTTAATTCATCTGAAATTCGTTACAAAATGTCGGTAGAGTTCCATCGTTCACACCCACAAGTGACGAGGTCTCCTTCAACAGTGGCATCAACACACATGGTATGCCTACAAGCAGAGTCTCCCTTGATAGCCAAAGCGATGTGGACACATTGCACAAGTGTGAGAACGAACTGGAGGGGCGAGGGTATGAGTGGAACCATGGTGGGTGGTGTTACAAAGAAACAGCATCCTCGCAGCGAGGACGAAGCCCTGAGTAAATCCGAGTCTAATCCCAAAAGGAGCAATCGACCTTTATAAACATCTAATGTACACGTGACTTAATTCTATCTACTCAAAGATCCACTGCTCGAGAGCGCTGGTGTATTGAACAACACCTTCGGGGAACCAGCTACAGTTATAACATGAGCATATGATCGGAGGTGGGTAATGGAGAGGCAACTCACAGAGCAATCTCCTTCTCGGCGCTGTCAACGGAGTCAGAGCCGTGGCAGATGTTGCGTCCAACAGCAAGGCAGAAATCACCACGGATGGAGCCTATCAGCCGAGTGTAAGGAAGCGACCGATCTTTCCAAACGTCCGAGATTACTTACCGACGGGGGACTGGAGAGGGTTGGTGGCACCGAGCATGACACGGCCAGTCTTGACGGCGTCAAGTCCTTGCCAGACCATGGCAACAACGGGGCCGGACGCCATGTACTTGATCAAGCCGGGGAAGAAGGCCTTGCCCTTGAGATCGGCATAGTCTGCGAATAGACTAAGTACGCGTTCAAGGTCAACGAAAATAAATTGGCTTACGCTTCTCGAGATGCTCCTCTGTGGATTGGACGAGCTTAAGAGCAATGAGCTTGAAGCCGCGCTCTTCGAATCGCGCGATGATCTTGCCGACGAGGTTGCGTTGGACGCCGTCGGGCTAGTGACGCGTCAATTGGATGAAATTTTGAAAATTCAGCGTCCTGACCTTGATCATGATGTAGGTGCGTTCATTGACAGACATGGCGAGTGATATGGTTGGATAAGAAAGAAAGATATCAAGGGCGAAAGATTTTATAGATCGCATCCATCTTCGGTTTCTGCCAAACACTGCCAAACACCCATCCGGAAACATCCGCCGTGAATTGCTTTCTCCAACTCACCTCGAGAAATAATTTGTGTATAAAATGTTCGGTCCTCTGGGCGCCACTCTCGCTCCCTACGTTCAGTCCTCAAGGACACTCTCCAGATGGATTACCCCCGTTGCCCACTGGTACGCCAACGCTTCCGGCTGGAGGAAATACGGTTACAAGTACGATGACCTGTGTACGTTCCCCCGAGTCGAACCGTTCTCTGGCCTCGTTGCTTACCCTCCTCTTTTCTAGTGGTCGAGGAAAACCCTCAAGTGCAACGCGTGCGCTCATCTGTGTCCGCACCTTAGCTTCTATTTACCTACTTTTTACTAGGCTCTGGGCCGTTTGACCCCTGCTGAACAATACGACCGCGCCTATCGTCTCAAACGGGCTTCGCAACAAAGCGTGCTCCACGCCCCCCTTCCAGAAAATCAATGGACACCGGAATCTGAGGTACTCCCAATCGTTCTGCGGCTTTCCAAATGATGTGTGCTTACACCTTCATTTTACTAGGATCACCGTTATTTGAAGCCCCATGTGGTGGACGTGATAAAAGAAGAGGCAGAGAGGTTTAAATGGGACAATGTTATCGCCGAGAGGAAGTAAATTGTCCGTTAGAGATTCAATTTACATCAACATTTGCAGTCCACACCCGATGAGCCTACAGAGTTCTTGAAGTCTTGAACACGCTACACATAATTCACACAACAGAGAAATCCACTTTTTGGCTCCTGGAAACGCCCATGAATCTCTGACGACCCCAAACCGTTCTCTATTTGAACGATAGCTGCCATGTTACAATTATTACAAATATCTTGCCCGTATTCCATTTCAAGACATAAAGTTGAAGCCCTTACAGCTGGAAAGCTTTGACGAGAGGAGACACAACTGCACCACCTTTTTGCTTGTAGAAGTCCACGACCTTCTTTCCGACAACGGCAATGTCTACATTGTTGTCTCGTCAGAATGCCGCACAAGACCATTAATGCATTGAAACTTACTGGAACCTGTGATGCCGAATTTCTCGTATACCTTCTGGTAGGGACCAGATGCACCCCATGCAGGCAAACCATATTGCTACTCATGAAATCAGTTTTAACGCCAAAAGTGAAGTGAAAAAATTCCTACCTCGTGACTGTACTTCTGCCATCCAACGGTCTGCAAATAAATAAATAAATAAATCGCATTCAAACTTCATCAGCTTATCTTGGATTCACTTACCGAAAGCGCCTCAAGGGAGAGGATAGGGGCACCGCTCCTCAACACGCTCAGGCGGTAAGCCTCATCTTGCTGATCGAAGGTCAACCAGCAGGGTAAACTGACGACACGGGTCTTAATGCCCTCCGCCTTGAGCTTGGCAGCGGCTTCTACAGCAATGCTGACTTCACTCCCAGTGCTGACAATCGTGAGGTCCTCATTGGCTTCCTCGTGGAGGACATATCCACCAAGGGCAGCCTTCTCGATAGACGAGCCTTCGAGATTGGGCAGGTTCTGGCGAGAGAGCGAGAGGACAGACGGGGTGTGGTGGGAGTTGACGGCAACCAAGTAGGCAGCAGAGGTCTCATTACCATCAGCCGGCCTCCAGAAGGCCAAGTTGGGGGTTGCACGGAGAGCGACACCGGTCTCAACAGGTTGGTGTGTTGGTCCATCTTCACCAAGACCGATTGAATCGTGGGTGGCTGGTTGGCATTGGTAAGTCACCGAGACTTGGAAGCATCAGTGATAATTGTACTCACCGACCCAGATAACCTGATGTCCGCTGAGTGCCGACAATCGCACGGCACCAGAGGCATAAGAAACGAAGTTCTTTCCGGATAAATACCATGAGCTAAGATAATTACCAGAAGAATACGACATACCAAGAAGGTCGCAACAAAGGGAATGATGGCGCCATAGGCCGATAGACCATTGGCGATGGCTCCCATTCCGTGTTCGCGGACACCATAACGAATGTATGTGCCAGAGTATGTTCCAAGACCAGTGCTGGGTGGTTGGAAATCGACAGAGTTCTTGACCTTGGTCAAGTTGCTTCCAGTCAAGTCAGCAGATCCTCCGATCAACTCGGGAAGAGAAGGGATGATGGATGTAAGGACAATCTCAGAAAGCTTGCGTGAGGCTTGAGCCGCGTCGGTTGGCTTATACACAGGCAGTTTCTCCTCCCAACCCTGTGGAAGCCCTCCAGCGATTCGGCGAGTGAGCTCAGCGTGCTCGTTGGGGTATTTCTTGCCGTAGGCCTCAAGTAGAGAATTCCATTCGGCTTCCAAAGCAGCCCCTCGCTTTCCGAATTCAGCGTAGGTGTCGTATGTTTCTTGGGGCACTTGGAATTTCTGATCAGGAGCGAATCCGAACTTTGCCTTAAGAGCCTCAATATCATCGGGCTTGAGAGCTACAAATAATTCAACAAATGTAAAGGCTCCCAGCTGCCTTGCGACTTACGAGAGCCGTGCACGCCGTGGGTTCCTTGCTGCTTGGAACCGTATCCAATGGTGGTCCTCAGGCGGATGATTGTGGGCTTGCTCTTCTCCTTGCGCGCTTCAGCGATCGCATCATAAATCGAAGGAAGATCGCTGTGGAGAAATGTAAGCATACAGCTGCATATTCACAGGAATCACTCACGTATCTCCCTCATCGACATGGAGAACCTGCCAGCCGTAAGAAAGGAAGCGTTGTTCCACATTTTCGGTGAAGGCCACGGCAGTATCACCATCAATCGAGATATCTGTAAAGGGTGTCAATGTTCAGCAGCTAATGAATATGTGCTCAAGGCTTACGGTTGTCATCATAGATCTGTGCATCCAAACTTATCAACTAGGCGATATTGTCGTGTTACAGTTGGACTTACAACAATCAGGTTACCGAGTTGGAGGTGACCTCCTAAACTTGCAGCTTCGCTAGCGACACCTTCCATGAGGCAGCCATCACCAGTGAAAACTAGAATTCGGGTGATTTAACTTCAAACTTGGTAATATATGCGTCGAAATTTGTTACCATAGGTATAGTTGTTGATCAAATCGAAACCGTCCTTGTTGTAAACGGCGGCCAGGTGGGCCTGCGCGATAGCCAAACCGACACCATTGGCAAAACCCTGGCCAAGAGGACCAGTGGTGACCTCGATGCCTGGTATTGATTATCAACAAGGGGACTTAAAACAGAGGGGCAACCTTACCATCAGTGTGGTTCGCCTCAGGGTGCCCAGGGGTCTTGGAATCAAGTTGGCGGAAAGCCTTTAGGTCATCCATGGACAATTTATAACCCAAGAGGTGCAGAAGCACGTATTGAAGTGCGCATCTAAAAATGGAGATCAACACTTCTGAGTACGGCAGAATGACGTTGTTAGTACTTACGCATGCCTATCAGGTCAAGTAGGTCAGAAAAAATCAGACGATGTGGTAGAATTGTTCACCCACCCATTGGACAAGACGAATCGATCACGATTGAACCACTTGGAGTTTTTAGGGTTTGCGTTCACGAAGCTAGGGAGGACAATGAGGACCTACTTTAAAAAGGCGGGTAACACTACTTACCGGGAGAAAAGGACGTGCGAGACTGGGGCCATGCCCAGCGGTGCACCTGACGAAACCGTTAGCGTCAGGAAACGCGAGAAAAACGCGTAGATAAGCAAGGGACGAACCTGGATGGCCAGAGTTGGCCTTTCCGACGACATCGACGGCGAGGGTGCGGATAGTGGCGATGGCCACGTTGTCTGATGGGTTTGCGATGAAGGACGACATGCTAGTTGTGAAGAAAGGATGACTGAACAAGGGTGTGATGAGTGAGTAGCGGTACCGGTAAATTTGACTATCTAATCTGTCAGCGGATCCATCACCGGAAAGGCCCGTATTGATCCTCTCCCATGCACCCTCAGCTTTCCGACAAGAAGATAGGTCCGTTCAAGTTTCCGTTTCTCTGTACTGGGTACTCATAATCCTTCTTAGTATGCAAAGATTTTATTGAAGCCCTTCAAAAATGTCACGCCGCTGGTTGGAATAGATTTATTGGAACCTGTAACGTACAGAAGGATGAGCTGGATCACTGCTTGAGGGCCGAGGTAAGTAGAGTCAGGATTTGTTTCTCCCCATGGTAACTGAATTCCCAACCACGAACAGCGTCTCGTTCGGACGACTAAGAATAGGGAGCAGGCAAAAGAGCGACGGGCCAAATCCGACCAGGCTCTCCAAGAATTCAATGCTCTTTGATGCCTTTGAGCTATATTCCGCACATACCGGTTACTGCATCAACCCTCGCTGTACATTCTTTGGTCTATATCATGGTACCAATCACATCGGAAGCGCTATCCAATCCCATACTCACCCGCTCTTCGTCCACATCGTTCAGGAACAATATCTCATCCGGATTCACGACTATCCCATCCCTATCGGCAACATGCAAAGCAGGCACACACTTCCATGTTAAAGCAAACTAAGATTACACTTGTTAAAAAATTTCCATGGACCAAATCCCGGGTACCATTTCACCAAGCGTGGTGACCTCCGCTTACAAGAATGCTACCAGCCGGATATCGGTTACATACACCCAAAGATCCGGGGAAAAGTTTCACTTACTCGCTACCTGTGCAAAAACTGGATGCGTCACTTGCCAACCATGCGATGACGCCACGGAGTTCATCCGGTCGTCCAATGCGGCCCAAAGGATTCAAATTCGACCATTTATCCAGGAGGTGGGGCTGCGCATCGAGATACGCTGCCGTCATGCTTAGCCATGGCATTATTTTCGTAAGCGTGCGGGTACAAAAAAATGCAGCGTGGACGTACGACGTATATATGTGTCCCGGAGACAGCGAATTAACGCGAATCTTTTCTGGGCCAAGTTCACAGGCCATGCTTCGTGCCATCTGGAGGACGGCTGACTTGCTAGTGTTGTACGACACCCATGCATGGTCCTATGCTAAACTATTAAATTGCCCTGTTGTCGACGAGACGAGGCTAGACTGCGCACCTTGTTCGTGATGCTGCCTGACATGGAGGCAATTAGGATGATGCTACCTCCGCTTCCGAATCGGCGCATCTGTTGTCCTGCGGCTTGTGCGGTGTAAAACACACCGTTCGTGTTGACATTCATGACGTCTGTGAACTGCTCTTCGGGATAAGTCAAGCAATCCGTATGGGACTTCAAGATTCCCGCAGCAGCAACGCAAACATCCATCCTCTGTTCTCGACCGCCTATTTCTTCAGCTTTCTTCCAAAGCGCCTTTTGGTCGCGAACATCGATGCTAACATACTCCAACCTAGACCCATTCTCCAATCTTTTTATATATTCGCAAGATTTAGTCCATTCTTCTGAGGGCGATGCTGGAAGATCAAAGCAGTAAATCACACGAGCACCTGCTTCGCACAACGCCAGCGCCATCTCCAGCCCTAAGCCTCTGTTTCCCCCCGAAACGATGCCCACGCGGTCTGTCAGAGCAAATTCGTCAAATATCTTGGGCTTCGGTTTGAAACCTGGATCAGTGGCTGCCTGGAGTGCGGCAGTAATGCCAATGGGGGCGAGTGGAGATGTAGATTGAACTGGTAGGGGAGCCATGGGAACCCAGAGGGGGATTCAAACGTTTCTTATAAGGAGGAAGATTCGCCAGGAATAGATAATCTACTGTTGCATTCAGGTGACCATCGATAATCATCGTGGTGCAGTTTCTTTCACTATAGGGCAAATAGGAACAGATGTGGAGTGTGCTCAAACGAGATTAGGACATCGATATTATGTAAAGTTTACAGAAAAAGAAGAGAGGTAAATAAGGAGTCTAGAGGCTCGATTAAATTATAAAATTACAGCAAACATCCGTGAATAACTTGACCTGATATATGCCAAACTCTTGTACGTTACGTTGAAATATTTGGGACACGGAAGAGCCAAGGGGCGATTTTGGCATATAAAACCCGGAGGAACGATGCTCCATAATGTGTTGGTAAATCGAGTCCATTCCATTGGTCGATGACTCGGATAATCTTCTCATTCTCATCCAAGTCTACAGTAATGATAGATTCAATGATCTAGTAACTGTAATCAGCCCACGTTTTCGGCGGTTGTGGATTGGAGATTGGAGAACATGCCTTTTTCTTCTTCAAGAAACGCGTGGTATACTCTTGACTCTGAAAATAGATCAATCGATTTGGACTGGCTGTTGACGACATGACGCGTCTTGATATGTTCTCTGACTTTATAAATAGCTTTGGCTGAAGGAGAGTTTAAATCGACGAAATCGTTTACAAGATTAACGAGAATGTACAGACCAAGGCAAACCACTGGGCCAGAGACGGGAAAGAGTGTACTTGGTCAGGGGCAAGAACATAAGAGAAATGTTTGCCTTACCTGAGCAGCATATTCATCGAAGCCTTTGCATTTGCACAATGTGCCCTTGGGTAGCAAAATCAGATCCATGGGCGAGGGATACACAATAACTGACCTCGAACTGCGCGTCTTTGTTCCATGATCTCTCAAGGATTTCCAGCGTTGGCCGAGCACAATATAGTTCAGTCAAATCATCCAGAATGCGTCGATGGTCGTGGCTCAGATCTGACTGAGACCGACTGGCACTGGCCCTCCTCCGCTTCAAAACCGATTCGGCCTCCACATTGACTCCTGAGTAGTGAGCGCCTCCAGCAACTGATTCAACTAGCGCAGGTATTGGCACACGGGGTAAAATTGAAGGATGGAAAGTATGAGAAGGAGGTGACGGTGAACGCGGAGGTTTGTAAGTTCCTTCGGAATCGCGTGAAAGAGTACGGTGGTGTAGACTCCCTGACATGATGGTGGTAGTGATAAGTGAAGCGAGTTGACTCCTTCGAGATAACCAAGTCGGAATGACGTAATGGTAACATGTGATGGCAAGGCTTGGCAGGCGAGTCCAGGTAGGTCCAGTGCTGCTGCAGCGCTGCTAGTGTGGGTCGCTGCGCTTTCTAGTCATAATGGGCCTTCACGTTATAAACGAAGACAGAAATTTCAGAGCATATTCTTACACAACACAACAGGAACTATCAACTCCCAAGATTTCAAAAGAACTGGGGCCCGGGGCCTCTCATGTATGAGTTACCAGTGGTTATGGGTTATGAGTGGTCGATTTCATTTCGGTTTGGTAGCGGCAAAAATATATGGGTTATAGAGGCGGACGGCTTGCAAGGTTTGGATTTTGAGAGAGCAGACGCGAAAACAGTTGACATTGCAGAACTTAAATAAGTGGATGCTCGCTTTGCTCGCAATTACAGCCACCATAGGTGGTCGATCAACGAAATAACCTAGACGAATTGTACAATTATTATTCAATCAATCAATGCCCGTTCGTTCCCTGCCACAAGCCATAAGTCTTGCCAGGTGTTGTTTGCCATAACCGAATGGTCCCTGGAAGGTTAGTTATGAGTATAATAACCTATGTTTATAATCATCATAAACGGAAGTAACTCACCATCCTCTGTTGACACGAAAGGAAGAATAGCGATTGTCAGATGAGCGCGAAATCAGAACGTATGATGAGAAACACGAACCACTGCCACTAGCATACATCTCTCCGTCTGGACTGAATTCAACGCAGTGAACGGGGCCGTGGTGTCCCTTAAGCACATCCCGCTCTTCTCCGTTAATACCATGTACCCTAACCCATTCGTCACTCATGCTACCCGTCACGAAACGGTCCTGCAGGATCGGGTGAATCGAAGCCGAGGAAGGAGCATATCGAAGCGTTAGGCTGTGTGTGTTGTGACCCATATGCGGCAGGGCTGGGATAAATTCTACAGTCTTTCCAGACGTCACAACTAATCGTTGGGTTTGCAACGAGAGCTCCATGGATGTGATGGGGTCCGGAAAAGCAAGAACCTTGGTCATTTCGCGCGACCGTAGATCCCACCACCTAATTGCAGAATGTAAACAAGCAAGCCAAGACGCAAATGATGAAGAGAGCTGACTTGATTTTTCCGTCTTCGCCAGCAGTAACCCCAGTGTGGTCACCAACCCATACAACGCTTTTTATAGTTCCATCATGGGACAAGGGACCAGAATCGTAAAGAAAGTCTGGTTCTGCGTCCGGTCTGTTGAGGTCGAATAGCCGTACTTTCTTCTCTTGGCCGCCAGTCAGTAAAACTGATGACTGTGGTGACAAAGCAACGCTTCGGACGATGTGGTTATGGGGGAAGGAATGAAGACAGTTTCCAGAGTATGTATCCCAAACTTTACTGGGATCCGATAAGCAAATACAACAAAGCAGAAGAAACCTGTGAAGTGACTTACGCGGTGAAATCGGCGCTGCCAGATGCAGCTCTCGAGGCATCGACTGAGAGCTTCGTGCTCCAAACCGCGCCTTTATGACCAAGGAAGGTGCCAATCCAATCCCCGGTCCATTCCCGGAGCATCGGGTTTCCATCTTTACAGCTTGAAACTAACAAGAAGGAGCTGTCCTCTTGGATCGGAGAAAAAGAAAGGTGAGTGATGGGTCGTGTATGGCCTGGTGCCACGAGAGGAGTTGATCTCAATGGAGCTGACATTAAATCGTATCAAATGGGATAGTGGAGAACGTTGTGTGTGTCGTGATAGGAAGGAAATACAGGCGCACCGCGCACTGGCCTGGCTGGCAAGGGATTTTGGGAAGAAAGGACAAGTCACGGATGCTGTGCTCTCACAATTGCCTTTTTCGACTTTCCCATCACCTGCTTCCCACCACAAGCTGGCTGAAGAACTTATGCAAAGTCTGGGCGGGCGCTTAAGTCATGGCTATTCCTCTGCAAAGTTGGCCTCTGGGCAGTGTTGAAAAAATTTCCATGAATTTCTCTGGCTCTGGTGTCATGTCTGGAACAGGCTCAGATTTAAAAGTTTTTTCAAAAATTAGACTTAAGAGGGCCAAGTAAATTCAGATGAATTTACCCAAGTAAAAATAATGATAATTCAATTTTTGCTTCAATTTTTATCAACATTCAGAGAAGATCATTCATAAATCATTATCTTGTTGACAACTAGTTTTAAACCTATGAAATTTCTCAGCTTAATAGCTTTTGATTAGCTATATATTCTACATTTACATCCACCAGTTAATATCTGTCAGGAAACAGTGATATGTGATTAATTTTGAAAGCACATGGTACTGCTGCATATCATGATAGTCTCATAATTTTATGGCCACTCTTGCATTTGTAAATATTCCCATCATGACCAGCTCAAACACCTACCACCGTAATCATCTGTGCATTTTAGCAGGGGCCCAAGATTTTAAAATTGCATGAGCTAGGTAAATCTTCTAAAATGATAGGAATTAACCCCTTCTCTTGAGTTTTGGCTAAAAGTGTAAATGATGAAAATTTTCAAGCCCTTTGGGCTGTACCCCCTCTTCTCCTCAGGTCATAGACCTGGACTTTCTCATAATTCCACCCAAATTGCATTTAGTCTGGAAGTGTCAGTGAAAGGCTGATTCAATGGCAAAGCTGGGGAATAAGTTAAATACTTGATTGATTTGACTGGAATTTAAATCCAAAAAAACTGAAATGAGCATCATCTGTTACTAAGTATCTTTCACAAGTCCAACAACATGAGTACACTGAGAACCTGCTCATGCCCTATCTGTAGGGTGACCATATTTAATTTTCTTCTCCTACAGGCCTTCCAGAAGATATACAGAGTTATTAGGTAATATTTGAACACTCGGAGGCAAGTAGATAACAAGGTGTTGAGGAAATGCAAGAAAACAAGCATATTGATGGCGAGCAACCAAATTAAGCGTTAGGTATCCCAATTGGGCGTTAGGTATCCTAATTGGGTGTTAAGAATCCCAATTGGGCGTTAAC